>JAAUYG010217050.1_pt1 | contig 15090 bp, 9 predicted proteins | sample 7278091 | NCBI WGS metagenome assembly JAAUYG01 (sample SAMN14350201, study PRJNA611818) | marine sediment metagenome | isolation source: surface marine sediment (0.6m) | place: French Polynesia: Moorea | collected 2018-08 | reverse complement strand
GAGAGAGAGAGAGAGAGAGAGAGAGAGATACTGCGAGCACGGTGAAACATCCGCACACCTGGTGGATCCACGTGACATCACTGGTCCGACCTTTCAATACAAAGGAAGTTGCACCACTCCTGGACTTCGGGGCCACAGCAGTGATGTACGCGGGGTGAAACCACCTTGAAGTGCTACGTTGGAGGCGTACGTTCTGCGTATACAGTAAGTACATGGCTATCAAATACATGCCATGCTCTGGCATGCTAGGCTGAAGCTATACAAGACATACCAGTACAACTCTACGCATCTGACAGCCAGGACTGTCATGACTATATCATGATCGGTCAGGTTGTGTCTTACCACAAACGCTTAATTTGGATCTGTTTATTTTTTTGCATATATATCTATATGACATTATGTATATATACACGTATATAGGTATACTATGTATGTCAAAAATTCCGATCCAAGCGCTCGTGAGTCCTATCAAACCGTACGTATTGGGAGTGTTCTCTTGTTCTTGATTAAAAAATATGCATTTGTTACATTTAAATCTTACATTTGTTACGCAAATCCACAGAGTCAGCCTCGCCCTTTTTTCTATTCGCTTAACTACGTAACATATGTCCTTCAGAAAGTGATCTTCTTATATTGATATTGTTCTCTAGTAACCATTATAATACACAAGAAAAGAGCTTGCAGTGAGCCAACCGATAATTGTCGTCGACGTGTTAGATTTGCTTCAGCATTTCACATGAGATTGGACAAAATGCACACGACTGGACAACGGGGAAAGAGATTTCTTCGAAACGAATACAGACTGCACAGATACAATGTATGTTCCAGGTAAAGTTTATATATCCCAAGTTTCTGTAATCGTCAATAATTTACAACAACGTCCTTGGTTTGTGTTACATTCTTGTCTCAGCCCATTTTGGGTGAAGCGCGGAGTTAGAATTTTCATGCCCAACGTAGTGTTCTTAATATATTGACTGTACTGCAAAACGTTGAATACAATGTGTTCCTACAAGAAGAGACATTCAAAGGGTAACACACATACAATGTATAGAGAACGCCAATGCAATAATAGCAATGTGTAACACATACAATGTATAGAGAATGCCCATGTAATAAATACGAAGACCAACATTACAAACGCTTACAGGTACAGAAAATTTACTTTCTCACTACGTTTCCAGCAATTAATCTTTGAAGCATCACAGCAAAAGCTACTGGGACCGCCGATATTTAAAGTACCACAAAACCAACTCAGACTTGTCAGATTTCGGATCATATCTGAACGGTTATACCTGAAGAGGACTAAAATATCATCACTGAAAGCACGAGGCCTCATTTCTGAATGATGAAAGGAGGCTTAGGAGGCCGGGAGATTTGCATCTTCGTAAACAAAAAAAAATATACAAAAGCTCCTTAATCCGGCTTTAGAACACCATGCTACATGGAGAGACAAGACTGCGTAAAACAGCGTCGTTATACATGTACTGGACTTAGTCATCCCATTACTCGTGAGCTCGCTACAGCTCTAGCGCAGAAAAATAAAGGTGACACATGTGTTTTGTTGCCTCAGTTTGATTTTTAACATAAATTACTTTCAGACGTCTTCCCATACTAGTAAGAAATGTAGAGTTAGTCGAGTAATAAGTAACCTCGCTCACTTAGGCTCTTGTCGCTTCCTACGCTACATATGTACATGATGGGGCGAGGAGTCGCTGTAAGGCGCAAGGTGACCAAGGTTTAATGATAAGAGTGATAAGAGTGCGGCTTCAGATGTGTGGGTCACGATTTGAATCCAGTCAAGTGTACTTTCATCTTTTAATTGCCCACACGCTGCTTGTCCCAATTTAGCCATTTGTTCAAGAAAGGGACTAAAACAGATCATTCCATCTTACCCGAGGCACATAGAAGCCACAGCATACAGTAATCTGGAGGGGGCGGGGGGATATTTGTATTTGGGAGAACATCGAGGAAAAAGACCTATATTGTGAATTCGATGATACGTAAGATCACCGGATACCTTAAAATCAAATAACCTTTTTTTTTAAAAGTGGATATTTTTTTAAGTTTTCTCTATAATTACATGTACTGTAATTGAAAAGACATATGGCACAATCGGTCTTCTGTCATATGTAGTGATCAGTTGGCTTTCATAACAAGTTACACTGAATCCTGCATCGTCTCCAGACAATAACGAATCGCAGATCTGTTTCGGATGCCCATTGTACAGGCCATTCCCGCCGATCTTTGATGGTGTCATTCTCAGTGCCGTGATCACCTCTTTCGCAGAACACATATTTCGTGGCCACATTCTAAATTTTTACACCATAACATACCTTTGACAAGAAACAGAAACTGATCTGGGTAGGGTAGGGTAATACCAACCATATATCCGACCATATATCCACTCACTAACCCGCATTGGCAAAGCTACAATAGGTTCATCACGTAATCCATAAAAGTGAATAAACCTGATATAGGCATCAGAAGACGAGTTATGTGTCCACGAATTTGTTCTTGAAATAAACTGTAAGCGATATGGAGAACTACTGGTAAAAGTAGAGGTTCTTTGTCAGCGTACCACTTTGTAGAGCTAGCTGTTTGAAAGGTGTAGAATACCTGGCAGAGGTGTTCGCTTCAAGCATTCTTCTGCAAACCTGTAAAAATAAAGACGCGTGGAAAACACGAACTACAGTTTGGTATTTCGGACTTCAGTGAATGCTTAGCCTGGCATTTCTATTCAATCACATGCAACACTGTACCTGTGACCAAAAATATCGTTGTCTAGCCGGGCTGGTGTTATAGACAGTGGTTAAATTTAATATTAATATTACGTTGTATTGTTAATCTGCAAAGAGACGTTGGCAAATAAAGTTCATCCATCCATCCACAACAAAATTTCACACATATAACACATATACCAAAGAAATAAAAAGGATATATTGGTATCGCCCTGTTATTGTAAGGGTTCCAATAAAGCAGTGAGGATTATAGAAGGGACTACTAAGTAAATACGTTATGTTATGCCAGGTTTACCCTTACACCGGTTGCCTCTACTGTTACTTACAATCGTTAGCATGTCGACCACATGTTTGTGCTGTGCTGCCTCTTTGAATACTTCAAAAATCACCTGCACAAACAAGCTTCCCAAATCTGGCTGGTGCCATGCTGAATATCCTATAGAATAACAGGTATACACTCATTGTATTAAATTCATATATACCAGTCGGTACCTTTTTGACACTATGGTAAGTTGCTTTATATTTTATTCCTCCAGTCAGGACCTCCACGCAGAAATATTCCCTACTTGGCATTTATACAAGATAGAAGATACACTTATAAACAGATTCTGAACGGGTTCGAGAGATTTCATACTCAGCTGATAAACTTGAATTCAGTATGAACAATTTTAGGATTACCTAAAAGCCAACAAAAAAAGTTTTCATTGAAATCACCTAAGATTTGTCGAAAGTGCCCGCTTTGCAATTAACTGCACTGTCAGCGTGGTTAGTGTTTTGGGTGTTTAATATACATTTTATATATAATTTATTATTAGCTTTACCTGTGCTGCTCGTTCTAAATATATAACCTACCAGGAACGGTAGCATAGGCAACGTGTACATCTGCTTTCCCATCAACTGAAGCCTTGACAGGGGCTTCGTCAGCAACCTTGGCCACCGTATAATCGTGGGTGCCTACCAGCAAAACAGGGAAGTATTATTTGGCTGCGAAATATGGTGACAATAAGCCGCACGCAACGGCATATGCCACGATATATATACTACCTTTAGTTATCAAAACGTACATTAGATCAGAGCCATGTATCGCTAAACATTATTATTGCGTTACTTTGTCTGAGATCACCTACAAGTAACTTCAAGTCAAATACATGTACAGAGATTCAGTTGCGGGCTTGAAATGGGTAAAAATCCTGGAATTGTAACATATGCAATCGGTAAAATAGAGACAAAAATATCAATAAAAAAGGTCACCTCTGGCTATATCCACAGTCTGGACAATCATAAATTCTATAGATAATTTGTGGAAAATGACGAAACTGGGAGGAAGTCACGTGTAAAAGTAACAGTTACGATTTAAATGCCAACATTATTTTCCTGCTGTCGAATAACACTTAGCATAAACTTATCTAGGTGATTTTCAACAGTTGCATGCATAAAAATTAAGTTATCCCGTTTTGTTGTATTATCCCGTTTATCCCGTTTTGTTGTTTGCAAAATCTGACCGCCCTAGGGACCAACAAGGTGTGGTCCTTATACACGGGTGGTCTCTATAAGCATATTCAATAGCATGCAGAGTATACACCTGAGAACGTGTAAAATGCGGTCTTATAAGCAGGTGGCCTTTATATATATATAGGTTAGAACAGGTTTGGCTGTATTGTTAACCTAGGGCCACTCAATCTCATATCACACCTCATCATATTACTGAAAGAGACTCACCACCCTGACAGGCTTGAAAGAAAAATATTTTTGGCTTCCCCTTCAATGCCATGCATTCTTCAAACGGGCGAATAATATCGTTGTCGATATCCAGAGGTTCCCCATCCATGCCGAACACTTGGCCCTTCCGCCCGTGTGACAACGCAAACAGAATGAAGCAGTCCCCGTGCTCGGTTTGTGTGCTTTCTTCGGTAATGAACTCTTTTATTTCCTTTAAGAGACACACAAGATTTATTAAATCCCACTCAGTCTGTCGATGCTTAGTCTCCAGAAAAGGCAAATAATTTAAGAAACTATCCCTTTATCATATTCGGGCAAACCCCACGTTCCTTAGAGAGCACAAATCACTTCAATTTTACAGCCTACCATCCGTATAATTCCTATCCTTTGTTCATTGCGAAGATATTTTGTCTCACTTGACACTTTTTGTTATGTTGTATACATGTACCCCTTTGAATTGTATCGCTATATCGCGTACCATGTGTATCTTCGAATCGCAGTTGTATTATTGTGCACATTGGTTGTTCCTAACTTCATACTATTTTACTTACCATCATTTATATAATAAATGAGCGTCATACACCATTAACATGATTAACGTGGCATTCGTTTTCTCGGGTGTGTTGGACCCTAGGTCGCCATTTCCCTATACTTCACATACCACCGAGTGTTTTCTAGGAAAAGTGACGACAATAAAGACATGGAACTTACCCCTGCAGTTTTATTCTTTTCTACTATGACATCAAAATCCAGGTGCTTATTAAACATTTCGGTAAGGTTAGCAACGTCTATATCTGCTCCATCTCTCTGCGTGTGTCCACTGGTGAAGTACTGGTTGCTGATAATCACAGCTCGACCTTTAGGACTTTTCGCCATTTCATAATCTTCCTGTAAAATAGGGGACAAAGATAATGACGTAATGACAGCCACTGTTAAATGTGTACTTCGTCAACATCATTTAGGAGTCCAGCATCCTTTACTGCGCTAAATTTTAAGCCGTTGGTTTCTCTGGGATATCTGGATAATAACTAAGTCTCACGGCTCAACATATTTTTGTTTGTCCATATGCGAAAATAATCGTAAATCTCTGGTGACACATTCTGCGCACAGAGTCAATTTTTGGTGGAAAAGTTCCCGAATTTTCGTAACATCTACTGCGTGTGACGAAGGCTATTATTACAAATGACAGTTGAAACAATAGAAAGCATTGAATCAGATGATAATAAAATACTGATTGACAGTAGCTATGAAGTAAAATACAGTGATAAAAAATCCTGTGGTCACAAAGAAAACCAGCAACGAATCTAGATAGCACGTGACGCAAGCGTGCAGTCCTATTGGTTAACTAGTGGAATGTAATACACATCCAAATATTATATTTGCATAAAACTGCATAGATTAACTGCAGTGCCTTATTCTTCCCGATAAAGACACTTTTGTTGTGTGCCAAAATGTTTATTTAATGTATATTTCAAACAAACAAAAATTATTAAAGGCACGACTGACCATAACTAAGAATTTTGTAGAAAGTTGCCACTAATTGCTATGCGTACCTCTGCTCTGAATTCATGCCGTCGTCTTCCATCAAACTCGATATTAGAATATCTTTCTTTGGAAATTGCTGAAGCTTTCTTTGGATCTAGGGGTAAAATAAGCGGGGGGGGGGGGGGGGGGTTGAAAACACGTACTTTGAAATATGTTGCACTATAAAATAATATTTTCATGCGCCTTCTCCTATGATCAAACTCTTACTAGACTATACAAAAAAAAAGGCCGAAAAACTAAAATGAGGATCTTTTTAAAACTAAGAATAAATTAAATAACTTTACGACGCACAATCGAAATAATTAAAGCAGTAATAGCTGAAATATACATTCAATCCGTGATAAGAAGTAAAAGAAGGGAACTACCTCGGGGGTACATATATTTGGCCGCCAGGTCGCTATCAAGCGTAAGTGCAATGTGCCCTTGTTGGCTTTCCACTAACGCACGGATAAAGTGCGAAAATGCGTTTGGACCTCTCTTCTTCAAAATCCGTAAAAACTCGGCATTCTTGCTTAGGTCCGTTTGGTCCCCGGTCTAAAACAAAGTTCAGAAATTTATTTAAACCTTCGAATCTACAAATTAAATCATCTGATTCTATATTTTGAAAAACGAATGAGGTACATATATTTGGTACCTGCCTCCTGCCCGATGCAGCATTTTCCGGACAACAGGTCTTGCGTGGAAAGGAAAATTCCGCGCTATGGGCTATTGCGTTATATTATAAAATGCTTGATGAAATTTTGGCGCATAATGTTTGACATATCTATTTCCTGAAAATGTAGAATGAGAGGGATTCGAACCCACGCGCCGTTTCCGTTAAAGAGATGTTTCTTAAAGGAAAAAGCGCATTGTGATAGAGCACAGGTGACAAGAGCGTTATCGACTACGCTAGGAGGCGGCTGACGAGGTGGGAGTCCTGGTGGTACATATACGTGCATGTTGAGTTACGCGGAGACTGGGCCAGCTGATATAACCGTGGCGGACATTTTGTAATATACCGCAATAGTCCATTGCGCGGAAATTTCCTTTCCGAGCAAGACCTGTTGTCTGGAAAATGCCGCATCGGGTGCCACTTGGGAAGTAACTAGATAAAATATTAATGTCACATGATGCCATTTATACAGCAGTGTTAAATATATATTAACTTGTATAATATAAAAGTACCAAATATAAAATTTTTAAAATACAAATATTTTTATCTAGACTACACATACACACATAGACTAACCTGCATAGCCAATTGAAAAATATGTGACGTAGTTTGAAGATATCAAAAATAAAACACTAAGATCATAAAGTTCGGTATTTTACTTAGCATTAAGGCTGAGAATTTGTTTTCACATTATTGCTTATATGCATGAGTGTATACTTCTATATCTTCTATCAGTATGTGTTTGATATTGGTTGGCAGCTTCTAGACAAGTGAGCACCGGCCAAACTTACCAAAGTAATGGCCTGGATCTTTTCGCTATCCAGAACTTCGTCCTCCTTTAGACACCCTTGGAAAATTTTTCGCTCAAAGTCCAGGTTAAGTATTATAAAGTTATGGTTGGTTTGCAGAATATCCATGTGGGCATGGGACATCCCTGCGTCATGGCCACCTTCAATGTCTGAGAGGAGGGGAAAGTCACATAGATATGTACTATGAGGCAACTTAAAATACCCAAAAAATATTCAATCACATTTTAGGTGAGAAGAGCGTTCTTTAAATGACAAGATAAGTGCATTTAGCATCGCCTATATCGTCTATCTTTCCAGATTTCTGCTAGAGGTTCGCCAACGTCCCAGCAGACGCACATACAATTTTTATTACATGTACGTTGAGTATACTAAGTACCTCGGGTTATTCACATTGACATCACGTTTCACTTGACTCATCCTTTGCTAGACTAAGCGGTGCGAATTTTTAACCTTCGATGAACAAAGTTTTTTTTTCACATGATATATGTTGTAAGACACGTGCAAAATGTATAGCGAGTGTCAAGTTGTAACTGTGAGATTTGCTCACCAATCTCTTGTCAAAAACTACTACTACTACTACTACTACTACTACTACTACTACTACTACTACTACTACTACTACTACTACTACTACTACTATTACCACTATTACTACTACTACTTGTACTAGCTACTACTAGATGTTATTAATAGCACGTGCATGTATTCCACGTAGTATTAACCGCATTATTATGTGGTAAATTTGGTCTCCTAAGGTATGAAATGTGAATTAATTAAGGTACATTTTCCCGCTTAATTCTCAATTTAAAGTAAAATTTAATTTTACTTTAAATTCAGAATACAGAATGGCCATTTCAGTGACTTGTCGGGATCCAGGTAGAATTCTTTACGATAAAATGGATCTGTATACTCAACGAGAGAAAATCAGAGAAAATATTTTCATACAAATTACAGCTTCAGATTGTTTACACTAAACAAAAAGACCGCTGGGACAGCAGACAACCCCACCCGCCCCCAAATTCTCGTATGCGATATTCAGATTAATATGTTATCAGTAATATATGTAAACATCCAGATCTACCATTCAATATGTAAGTGACCTTAACCCAATGTCAAATCTGGTGGTACCATTTGACTTCCCACGTGATTTTCTATTGACGTTTAAAAGTAATATAATATGACCAATCTCGGCTCCTTTACAAGATATAAGGCTTCAAATTCTGAGCGTCCTTGACATTTTCCTTTCGGGGTACAATGTGCACGTGCCATTGCGCACACCATACGTGGTTTCCGATTAAAGTTAGTAACAGGTGACCTAAATCGCTTCCATCATAAGCTGTAAGGCTTTGAAATTGTAGTGACCTTGACTTTGGTCAAGGTCACTACTACAATTTCAAAAGTTAATAGTTTTCCTAACCATGTTTAATAGTAGCACATGGCCTAAATCTCCTATACGAGATATAAAACATTGGAATCTGAGTGACCCTTGACTGACCTTTCAAGGTTAACCAGGATCAAATGAGATGGTGCCATTAGAATTCCCATATATGGTTTCCTATTAACACTTAATAGCAACATATGGCATAACTAGGCTATTATAATAGATAAAAGGCTTCAGACTATGAGTGACCTTGAATTTAACATTTCAGGGTCACTCAAGGTCAAATCTAATCCTGCAGGTAAACTCACAATATATGCTTTCCTATTAGTGTCTAATGGTAACTACTCTCACCGTTTAGCTGTTACACGCACTTGAAATTTTTTACTCTATCTCTTGTCATTAGTCCCAAATTTCGGACCCCACACTCACCCTTACCCCGGGGATTGTTCTAATAATTTCTTCCATGAGTCAGAGGGAAGGCTTTCACCAAAAATGAAGTTGATTGGTTCAATACGTTTTGAGACATTTTGTTCACAGAGGGACCGACGGACGAACAGACGCATAAAGTGAAAGTAATAAATTCCGCCCTGCAAAGCTGGGGTGGGTTTTAATAACACAGGGCCTCTTGAACAGTTCATGAAAGACAATCAGACGCCGCGCAACCTTTGGTGGATAATAGTGTCCCGCATGGTTACCTCTGGAGAGCAGGTATCCTGCAGCCAAATCAGCATCCAGTCTAAGTGCAATATGTTTCTGATGGCTTTCCACTAAAGCATGGATAAAATGTGAAAATGCCCGCGGCCCTTTCATCTTCAAAATTCGCAAAAACTCTGCGTTCTTGGTCTGATCTGCTCGATCGCCGGTCTGAAACATATTGTTGATATATATCAATCATATCTTGGAAAGCAAAGATAAAAAGCACTGAACCGCAATGAAACACCGTTATAAATTTATAAATGTATCAATGATAGGCTCAGAAGCAAGAAATGTGGAAATGTGTAGTGTATGTACATGTACATGTACGTTACCTTAAAGCATTTTGTATGATAGCATGCATAATACTACAAAATTGGTCGAAATCACCTACCAAAGCAATCGCCTGGATCTTATCACTATTCAGAACAGAGTTCTGGATCAAACATCCTTGAAATGTTCTGTCCTCAAATTCCAGGTTGCGTATGATAAAGTTATGGTTGATCCGGAGAATTTCCCTATGGGCGTGTGACATTCCCACGTCTGGATTGTCCGAGTTTGGAGTGGCATAACCTAGAGAGGCACAAAACCGAAAAAAAAAAAAAAAAAAAACACACAAAAAAATAAATAAAAATATTAGATTCTGACTGAAGCAGGTAAATCATTAAGCATCATGCCTATAAAATGAACATTATGCTTTGTTTCTTTTTGTTTGTTTATGTTTTGTTTATTTGTTTGTTACATTATCTGTTCGTTTTTGTCAGCTAATGGTACCTGCCGTCTTTGTGATAGACTGCATGTTAATAGCTGAGTTCTATAATAAACACACCTCTGCCGCAAGTACCAACGGCTACACACTTTGAATGAAAAAGAAATTCCAGACTTGTATATCTCACCTGCAGACTTCTTCTTGTAAAAAATAGCTTTATGGTCCACCACAAGGGTAAAGCTAGACGTTGGAACGGCGATATAAATTAGATCATAATGAAATAATGTGAACAGGAGTTGAACACCATACCTGTGGGTTCGTCTTCCTGGTCAATTGTTATGCGTTCGTGGACGGAAAAGTCCTTTTGGAGTTCCTCGGCTATAAACTCCTGGTCGCTTTTCACAAGGGCTTTTATGAAACAAGGGAAGGCTTTTGGTCCCTTTCTCGTCAAGATGTCGAGAAACCTTGAATTGGCACCTCTGGTGGATGGATCGCCACGACCCTAAATTTGGTCCATCAACAAAATGTATACAGGAAATTGTTATTGCAATCATAGAAAATAGACATGGTGTAGTGTATCGCACAATAACATTTATTATTTGTTCCAAAGGTACAAAGTCCCATGTGTAGACACTTTGCCTTTATCTGAAGCAAGGCACGGTAGTGTTAAAATTTAGGTATACATGTGCTTAATGGACCCTTACCGCAATGATGTTTGAAGCTAGATCACATTTCACTTTGGTACATTTATTTATTTATTTATTTATTTATTTATTTATTTATTTATTTATTTATTTATTTATTTATATTTTTGTTAATAATTTTAACATTTTTTCCCATTTTTCGTTAGCACTTGTCAAGTTCACCACATGGAAGCGGAAATTGCAAAAAAAAAAAAAAAAAAAAACTTCTCAAACAGCAGTGATTCTTTTCAACAAAATTGTATCCTACAAACTTCACTGCAAGCTCACTTTATGGTCACTTGTTTGACATTCGGTCTGTGCAACTCAAACCCCGCTGTTTGCAGAGCGAACGGAAGAGAATTTTATGCGTGGGCGTGTGATCTATACATGTGTGTAGTTTTGCTTTATAAGCACATTCAAAGTCATTATATGTTCCTCTACTGTATGTTTGTCGATCGCTCTGTTAACTTGAAAACTGTTGACTGTAGAAAATTGACCAAAATTGGACAGTCGGAATATATTCACAGAGAGCATGAGGTACTTAAACAAATCAAGACATTGGGGGAGCATTCTCTACATATGTTGGGAAATCCGTGTTGAACTAAAAATAAAATATTAATTAAGAGTGTACTTTAGGTGGATATTGTCGTGATTAGTAGTTTTGACCTTAAGTATTCCAAAATCATTTGGGTCTTGTTGGAAAGTCGGCCTTTTCAACCAGAAAGTCACGACGTCATACTTAGACTATACTAAACCATTGATGAAAACCGAATATGTTATACTGTTTTCATATGTCCTCTCACATGAGCCTCCTCTTAATTAAACATTGAAACCGGCAAACTGTGTTGTCCCTTGAGTACCGTTCATTGATGAAAATGTATTCAGCGGCAGACGTTTGGGTGTATTCACATGCAAATGATTATAGAAAAAACAGCTTTTCAAAATATTCAGCGTTTTCTTTGATTACATGAAATGGAAACCGAGAATTTAATCCATACAATTTAGAAATAAAGACCTTTTCACCAAAGCGAGACATTCCATATGATTAAAGAGCTCCATAAAACACATTTCCCAGACAGAGCGACGAACGGACGGAAATAATACGTGTACAGCGAAGACACACAGTGACTCCAGGCTATTACCGCTGTTATTGTAAATTGTATTATTATATACCTCAATTATATACCTCAATGATTTTCCCTATACTTTACCATTATAGGTAAGGTAACCGTCCAGTTAATTCTTGAACTGGACGGTTGAGCTGGACGGCTACCTACCCCCCACCCACCCCCATACCGATCCAGTTCTATCCAACGACAGAAGAGTATGACGGAATATTTACTCAATACATATAAAACAATGGAAGTACTTAAGAAAGGCGTGGCTTTAACGACGGGCGGGCGGCGTTGTCAAGGCTCTTGACCCGTTGCTATAGTTAGACACGTGTTTACGTAAACCGTTGTATAAGAAAAGTAAATGAGTGAGTGAGTGTCATCAAAGTTTAACGGCACATCAACACCAAAAGGGTCATACCGTGCCAAAACAGGTGATAACGATTGCAACGTCAATTCAAGTCACTACTGTAACAGTCTAAGCACTGCACTGTGTGAGAGCATTCGCTATCAGGCCAAGTCTGAACAAAATGTCTGACAAACAATCGAAGCTATTTCGACGCGGAAGCCGTGCCGAAGATGGATCTTTTCGAGGCTTAAGTGGCGTAAAATAAGGCTTAAAACGACATGATATGTATTTATAATATAGTAGGAAGTATCTAATAGTAGAAGCGTGGTCCTCATTCGCCAGTGATTCGGCCATACCACAATTAATTCTTGAACTCGTTCAATAATAACGCAACCCTCAAATATAATTGCTGTTAATGTTACATTGATAATGTTTTTTACCCGTTCCACCTTCTGGATCAAGTGGTCACTCAAGATGTTGTCGTGAAGCAGATATCCTCGGAAGACTTGATTGTCAAAATCCAGATGGTCAATCAGAAATAAGTGATTCTGCCTGAGCGTTGTCCTATGGAGCTCGGACATCCCGGCCATTTTTGCTGTAAAAGTAAATACATGTACATGCATAAATGGCAGTTTGCACTTATGATTTATAGAACATCTGCTATACTAACCTGACGCGTCCCGCACAAAGTATGGTGTTAAAGAAATATCACTCAATGTGACGATTTAACACACTTTGTCAAAATAACCAGATTTGTAGTCCTCTGAATGTGCATTTTTCTATGCAGATTAGTTTTACTTCTGACGCGCATTTAATGGGGAGACTTTTAAAGATATAGCAAATAAAATATCGAAAGACAATATTTCGAGTTACACGGCGACGTATGCTGGCGATAATACGGTCCTTTTGATATAGGCATGCACCTGAATGTGTCAAAATGTTTATCTGCTATCATTGCGAGGTAAGCTGAATAATCAGATATAATTTTTTGGAGTTGTATCAGGAATAATATTATTCCTGCTGCTTGTTCAATAAAAAAGAGAGAATAATTTCAATACGACACATCGCTTCGGCAACGATAGCTTTTTCCATATTTAAGATCAGTTAACTCGGGGTGTTATATTCATATTAAATTTTAAATTGTCACCATATACATACAGAAGGATTTTGTGTGTATGATGTGCCCCAGTCAGTACCCAAAATAAAATAGACTCATATTCAACTAGGATTTCGTTTGAATTATGAGTACCATCTAGGTCTAATTGGCGGGTCAAATATAGCTTGGCATTTATTTGACACCATTCTTGCACATAAAGGTACGCAAACACCAAAAAAGACACTATATCAATACCAGCGCAGATACTGCAAAATGTCACACTGTCAAAATTTCTACTTTGCTATTATTTAATTTTACCAACTTATACACATAAAATCTCGGACGGAAACACCTGGCAGGAGATGATTATTGCTATGATAAACACAGGTCTTGTTCTGGAGAAATGCCAAGTTTATTTATTAACTGGCCATCGCTGATCGTCTGATATAGCCGTTTTATTTTTTTTTTTTGAGGAGATATATTTTATAGTCTGAGGAAAAAGAGATAGTCCGATCTCAAATAAAACCCTGGCTCAACCCGTTTTCAAAATGGAAAATTGAGTAGAGATTCCCACCACAGAAAATGATACACACAGTTTGACAGAGATACACAGAAAAAAAATAAGGAAACACTAAGAATCGCACTTTACAACAGCTGGGGCAAAGTTTCATGAGTCCCGTCGTAGGCGCTTGAACAAGAGAATACGGTATATAAGGTTATTATATATATATACAGTAGAACCTCAAAATACGATCGCTTCCCAGTAGTGCCCAACGGTATTTTCAATGTTAAGCATAATCACAACTAAACCAAGTTTATAATAAACAAAGGTAATGTAGTCCCAGGGGTAAACTTACGTCTGAGGTTTCATTAGCTCCGCTTGGTTATCTAGTCAGAGTAAATGTCTGATTATGTCTGAGTAAATGGCGTGGCGCTGGCGTCCGTCGTTCGTCGGAAAAAACATATCTCAGAACCCATCAATCAAATTCACGCCAAATTTTGTCGAAAGATAGCAATCCACCATATCTCCAGATATTTTTTCCCTTTTTCAAAATTTTGTATTTTTTAATTTTTAATGTGTTTTTTTCAACCATTTTTTTCTAAATGTGACAGTCCTCACAAAAGTTGCTGATAGGAATCTAGGAATATATATTTTTTTAAATCGATTGAAGTTCAACATTGTGGCCAATGGGAAAATTTCAAAATGCTACTCCTTCCACACTGATTATTCTGAATGTTGCCTGTGACAGTTCTCAATAAAGTTACCTATTGGGATTTTGAAATTTCAAACTTATTGTTTTTAAAGATTGAAAATTAACATTGTGTCCAATGGGAAATTCTCAAAACGCTGCTCCTCCCACATTTATGATTGTTTTTCAACCAAGAGTTTTCAGAATATTCCCTATGACAGCCATAACAAGAGGTCCAAGGACCTTGGCGCTCTGCTTGACAGCTGCAGTTGGGATGACATTGGCAATTTTCAGCAAATTTGTATCAAAAACTCACGGCTGCAGACTAAATCAATTGAAATCTGGGTTAACTCTCACACAGTACACATGTACCTCACTATGCATGTATCAATTTTAGATCATATTCGACACCTT
>JAAUYG010199625.1_pt1 | contig 15094 bp, 13 predicted proteins | sample 7278091 | NCBI WGS metagenome assembly JAAUYG01 (sample SAMN14350201, study PRJNA611818) | marine sediment metagenome | isolation source: surface marine sediment (0.6m) | place: French Polynesia: Moorea | collected 2018-08 | reverse complement strand
GATAATGATAATAATAATAATAATAATAATAATAATAATAATAATGATAATAATAATAATAATAATTTTGGGTAACAGTGACCCTAATGTGATGACAGAAATAGCGTTCACGCATGTGGATATGAGTAACCGTGTAGCTGACCTTTCAGTGGCACTCAAAATCAATAAATGCTCTAACTATATATTAATAATATTAAGAATATTAATATTAAGAATATTAATATATGCTAATTCTATAATTTCCTGGATTAATTGGTAAACTTAAACGCGTAGCTGTCACTCTCTCCTGCATACGACTTGTTAGCATTGGGTGTCAATAATGATATTTGACCTTTACCCCCAAAAAAGTAGGGACGGAGCGTTATGGCTCAAAAGGGTTATCAGTTGAAATTTCCCCTTTCGATGAGACTCAATGTGGAGACTACTACCCATCCACCAGCCGAAGTATGCGGTTTGTTGAGGCAGTGTTTTCGGAGTATTACTTTTTAATTCCTGGAACATTGTAATCGATTTAGTTATACATGTTCACCACGATGGCCAAATTGGGACGTTATTTTTGCTATATGCATCCGTAGATATTTTTAAATAGTCATGTGAAAATGATACAGGCATTTACAAATGATAATACTTTACACTTTCATACTTTCTTTGTACTCCATACTTTCTGAAAACAACAGATTGCCAATATCTCTGTATAATTTTAACTTTACAAAAATTCTGAAGAGCTCTCAGAATTTTGAAATTGCTGAAGAACTTACTGATATAGGCACAGTTTGGTAAACAAAAATAATATGTATCTCAGAAGAACAAGACCACAACTCAAAATATAAGGTCAAGATATTGAGATGCTGATCTCGAGATAGGGATAGACCTTGTGATTTCTAGAAGTTGTCAAGCTTTGGTGGTTACTACCTAGAAGTCTTAAAAACAGAAAAAACAGGATTTGGGGGCATGCTAGATCTCGAGGTTTCTGAAATCTCAAGATCTGATTTTGAAATATATTTCAAATAAAAAATATGGAAAATACATATGTTCTATATAAGCTGCTCTATATACATACTACGACCCTGAAACATCATCTCTAGTTGTGGTAAAGTGATTCACTGCCAGAGCACGCATCGGGCAATATCAACAAAGCTGTGGAATGTCCCCATCTAAAAGAAGTACGAATGGAAATTCCCTTTTCTTAAAAAAAGTCCACCCTGAGGGAGGCTGGCACTAGTGCTCCCCCCCCCCCCTCTCCAATTTACAATCACGACCACCCATGCATGGTTAATGATGCATATCATCAACCGTGTTTACCCAGTCTACAAACGTGCACTATGGGGGTGTAGACCAGATGACCGTTAACGCCTGGGATTTGTGACTCCATCTATGGGGATGGGATTTAAATCGGTAAAACATGCACTATCAATGTGCATATTGTGTTTTAAAGGAACAAAAGCAGGCAGACAACTACTGTGTCCGCTGATAGCGACTGTATTAGCTTCTGCCTTTAAGTCTTTATGACCTTACACTGGTTACTGCATGCAACGCAAGAGGAGTTTGGACTCCACTTTCTTCAGCATTATGAGTCAGGATATCTCTCAAACATTCTACACGCGGTGGTTCAAATTCATAGTCACTGATGCTTGTGTATATAGGTTAGGGTTAGAAGGGTATTGTGTGTTTATGAACCGTGTGGGAATTAATAAAATGTATATGCTGAGATGTGCATACTAAGCAGGCAAGGTCTACAAAGATTGCACAGATATAATGAGTGATTAATTATATGATAAAATAAATACACAATAACAAAGTATACTTCTTGTAAAGGCAGTATTATTGGCTTAGCATGTAGTGGTTCATGACACTTGTCGGGTTTATCTGACATATCTGTGCATCACTTCCTTGGTTCGGATGATATGCTTCTACAAAATATGAAAATGATCCGTCTACAACTTTGTGATATGATATGCAATTGCCATCTAATAATGTCTCGGTATGTTTTCTTCCTTTTTGTCATCGGGCACACTTTGGGACTAACGCTAAGTATGGCACACTTAATTTGAAAGTCTGACATATTACAAAATCACTGGACGCTGCATAAATCCCATGGAGTAATGGTGTCTAATGGTTAATGGTAATGGTTTAACACCGGATGGACATCCATGACTGTATGACATGTGCCTTGTGTTGGGGAGGAGCATGTGCATCTTGTGGCCTTCAGTTCGTACGTCAGTGAAGTATGCTCTGCAAAGCTCCCCTCTCCTCTCTGCTGAGGTCGGCAACTTGGTCTTTGCAATCGTTCTTCGTATTTATAATTTAGGTAGACATCTTATATTCACCGTCGTAAACCACAGCCTCTCCTACTTGTATATGTAGGTACTGCTGATACATGGAGACAAGTGAGAATGGCTGGAATGGTGCGTGCCTGACCCATTTGTATGTTTTCAAACAATAATTATTGTATGTTATGTGTGTGTTATGCAGGACAGGTATGTTACAGTACTGCGTGAATAGCAAGCACAGACGACAAATCGTTTTGAGGGATATGCAAAATACGTTATAAGGCATATATAATACATACAATCGTTCACCCGAGCTTCGAAAAAATATTAACTTCGTGGGCGTTCCACGTTAGACTAGATGATACCGTGTTTGCGTATTTTACATATCGTCACCTTGCCTACGTCGTTCCCATTTACATTAACGTTAGATTAACGTTCATATTATTTCGTTAACATTCTTATTATTTCGAATTGACCTATTATTAATGCTTACAGATTGCTGAAAAATACTCCCAGAATCAGTCACACATTTCAAACACTTTAGAGTCATTAAAGCATTTGTATATTTGACATGGGGCATGGTGAACATAAATGTATATAACAAACTCCTTTGCCCAGGCACCGTATTCTGAGGTACCGGGACGCAAGGTCAACTCCACGGTGAGCATGATTCGCCCAATTTAACCCTTAGCGTAAGATTCAGTATAAGTGCAGCCACCCATCTCACAATATGTGATGACTCCCTCCTGTTCTGAAGCTTATTTATCAATATAGCGTTCTTTATAAGGCCAGAGGCATTGGTATAATCAACCAGTAGAATCATATCAAGTGTGTTATGGTCATCACCCGTGTGGTAATGCTGGCAATGCATCTGTCATACAAATTCCTGCTACAATCTCAAAACTTTCAATCAGCTACTAGACTATCTGCTATTGCTGACATTGTGCCGTTATTATTAAACTCCACAAACTCTGCTGGGTGGGATTTCTTGTGATGCCCCTATGTCTGCGTGTGTGCATCCATGCGTCTGTTAGCAAAATGTCTCAAAGTTTTATTGAACGAATCAGCTTCATTTTGGTGAGGGCTTTCCCTCTGACACAGGCATGAAATGATTTGATTTTGAAAATAATACCCTCCTTTAATGCATCGCATAGGACGTAGGAACTAGGAAAATTTCGGGATCTAAAATGAGAATGAGCAGAATTCCCCGTAATTAAAAAATACAGAAGGGATACTAGAGGTCCAGAGTAATTTATCGTCGTGGAGACGTATTCACTGACAAATGTTACACCCGAGGAACACTTATAGACAGTCCACATATGCTAAGCAGCTGCCCAAAGCTGCTTTTAATCAAAATTTTGCCAGTTAAAGCCTTGACCATGGCTCTGTTTTGCCAAAAACCTCGCGTGCTCAAATCCCTTTTGGGAATTGAAATCTTTGTAACTATCTCTCCTCTAATGGATAGTAAGTTTTTCCTGCAATCAAACTTCAATCAGGTTACAATGGCACTGCAACAACACGTGGGGCCTTAGTAGACAAGCAGAAAATAAACAGAAAATTCAAGTGATACGAGAATAATATTTTTATTTTTCAAATCAAAACATAATAATAAAGCACGACATTCGGCTCAAATAGAAAACGGTACCGATGAGTTTTGTACCACGCATTAAAGTACATGTACACGTTTGCTGCTCTCTTTAGTAAAGTGCGGCCTGAAATTACCTTTAATTCTGAAATCAGTATCCCAGAGTTCGGTAATAAATGCATCAATGTACAAGTTTGTAGAGTGCACGATACCACGGATGAAAACATTGGTGTTCAATTCTTGATAAATACATCCTCTACTGGAGTCATCATAATAGACAATATTGCAATTGCACGCTGCCTGCATTACAGTCTCCTTTTTCTGTTGTGCACCACGCCAACTTTGATGGCAACTTTGCGAATCTCTCGTAAGTCCAATAGCGAGGAACATCTGGAGTTCCTTGCAACTCCACATTATTATATTCAAAAGTTATAAAACGGAACACCTCAATCTTTTTTTCAACGTTACATAGATCTATATAATTTTGTACTACATAAATAATGCAAGTCAGGCAGTATGACTCGGTACATTTAAGGCACATTATTCCAATAAAATGCATTAAATCTATATCAGTTGCATATAGAAATCTGACATAAAGTAAGTTTGTAAAGGATGTTTTTAAAATTTTTCGATCAAAACATCATCTGGATATTACAATGAAGTCATCAAAATTTTATGTAATCAGTTCAAACGAAAATCTGCAAATCTGTCCAGCTTTTTCCAAGAGGCATGATCTTCACTACAGGGCATCACTTGGTAATGTATACATATGACTCGTTACATACCAAGATGAACGCGTGCCATCATTATATGACTACAGGTTTCTCTGCTGCTAAATCCTAATACTCTACAGGAGAAAATAGGTAGACTAAACTGTCTATAAAGCATAACACTAATATCTCCTGTACAAGAAAAACAAGATGACCGGTCTGAACTATTTCATGCATGAAAGGTACTACAGGCCAAAGAAAGTCTATACAAATAACATAACCCCAATTTCTGCCAGAAATTAAGATCGTCTGTACATATACATGTACGCATGTAATTTAGTCACGTAAACTTCTGCAGTTTCTACATAGTCTCTAATAGACTAAAACATTAACGTCTTAGCGGACTGGAGAAATAAGTTTTTAGTTTTTTATACCTCATTACCGGAGTTGGGCTTACGTATCGAGTGGCCGAACAAACGGCTACGAAATTCAGTGGAGCTAGTCAAACCTCCTCCAACTGGCCCAGAAAGACAGCTGTTGTTGCACAGATCGCATTATATTTGCAGATCTACTTTGTTCGATATATTAATTTTTTCTAAGGTTCCTCCTACCTGTGATTGAGGTATTTTGGCGCTGAAGATGTTTTTTCAGCAAAATTATGTTACGCATTACAGTCTGGAGTACAGAAAATATTTACCGCGTTCTATATATTCTACTGGATATACTGAATATGATACTTCATCCTAATTTATTAATAAAAAGGTCAGAATGCAACGTTCTAAGAAGCAACAGTAAGCAAAACATAAAGGTTTGTTAAAACACCGGAAAATCACTAGAGCCAGCGAAAGTACATCTTGAATACCTGAATAAGCTTATATACAGGGACAACATTTAATACGAAATATTTTCCTTTCTAATTTTCTTCAGATCCCCCCTCCCATGATAGTGTTACAGTGTTTCTTTGCCAGAAAATACATTTGCCAAGTGTTCACAGTCATCTAACATCATACTTCGTGCATTTCCTACGTTGTATTTTCAGCCCTGTGGACACTTTCATCTGGATCAAATGGCTCAATGCAAAGTTGTGCCACGAATAGATTCCTAAGTTACATTTTCAAATTCAATATCTCAACAAAAAAATGCGTCCTAAACGTCCGAAACCCGAGGGTCGCTACCAACCGAAGGAATGCCGCATAAACACTTTTGTGTTGTTGCTTTTTCTGGCTGCAAAAATATCCTGCTCCTTCATCTGGAAGGAAAGCGGTACCTGGTTGCTGTAATCATGGTAATATGTGTTGTAGTCCTGTGGTTAATCTTAGCTATACCTATGTAAAGTTACATATTCGATTGCCTAGTGCCAAAACGGAATGCAATGTACACGGGTCACGCTGTATAGTGAAACCTGTCTTTGAGACCACCTGAGAAATAGGGACAACCTGGGAATTAAGGGCAGCTACTTCAGTCCCTAAGTCTATTTAGTACATAGAAATGGACCTGGGAAATAAGACCACCTCAGCATTCAGGACAGTTTTTGGCAGTCCCTTGGGTTTCCCTAATTCCCAGGTTTCACTGTATATCAACATGGCAGTGTGTAAACAGTGTACCCATAATGTGCCTGTTTCAAGCAATACAATCAAATCATATCACATCACTGAGTATGTTTTATTACTGCGGACACTTTTTACCGGAGTCATCGAAAAGCGATGAAAAACTTATTGATAAAAAAGTCATGGAAAAGTGTAGAAGGGGAAAAGTTATGGAAAAGTCATGGAATTTTATCCCAATAGGATGTAAATCACAATATTTGAAAATTCCTGCATGCCATGGTTGTATTCGATTTCCAAATTAGAAACTGTGACGATATTTATTATTAAATGTTAAAATTTATCCTGGACAAATCATGAGAAAGTCATGGAATTTATTTATCAGGTTTGCGTGGAAACAGTGCCTCGTGTAATCCCTAGTGTGTTCCTCTTCTGAGCAGCATTGTGAGAGAGAGAGAGAGAGATAGAGAGAGAGAGAGAGAGAGAGAGAGAGAGGAGAGAGAGAGAGAGAAGAGAGAGAGAGAGGGAGAGAGAGAGAGACTATATATGAAATACGAGTTGATAGCGTTGCACCAGTGGTATAAGTATGCTGACCTAGGGTTTCTCCTCATCTGTCATGAATCCGTGACTTAAAATTTGCATTTTGATATGTAAAGCAAACGGCATCTGTCTTGTAGTGATGTTGGATATCGGACTCTCGAGGAATGGTAGAAGGTGCACCTGTGTGTTCCCCACCCCCAAACAAATTTACTCAGTGAGATTTGACCACATGAATGACGGCTGACATGTCACACACAACAACAGAGGCATCGTTGATTGCAGGAGAGAGTCCAGGATCAGGCATGTCCAGTAGGCCCATAAGAAGAGATGAAATTATACCAAACATCAGTTTTCCATGACCAGACAAGCCAGGTGGTTCGCGAAAGTTTCCGTGTTTGAAGAAGACATGCAGGCACATGCTGAGCTGTTTGATGGGTGCTGCATTTGCTTTTGCTGCTCCCAACTTGGGTGCAACTTGCGTGTCTCCCTTTTCAGATTCACTGGTGGCCGGTTGCTGGATATGGACAAACTGGTTATTGGGATGCCTCAAATAAAGACTTTAATGCACATTCAGGTCTCTCCACCCCAAAAGTTGAAAACATTTCCTTGTAAACTTTTGGAGCTGCCTGTAGGCTGCATGCAATCGCAGGGACCATGACGTCACCAGTGTCCAATATGAGAAGTTCTCGATCTTTCCCCGTGAAGGAATTAACAACTGTTTCTTTATTCATATTGGGGATTCTGAGGCGGGCTCTGATGTCAGGGAGGAACTTTTCTGGTACGCAATGGTCGATTCTTCTTTGTGCGAAGCAGAGAGAACGACATTTTCAACTTCCTCCATGACCCTCAGCACCTTAGGTTTGGAGATCTCAGTGACCTCCTTCTCCTCTTACTTTCCACACAGACCCTTAGTTCCGCTACACCCCTTCAAGAATTTAACGCTCTGTTCCTGGTTCGCCCGGATCAAGTGCCACGAAGCAGAGCTTTTGTGATTGTGTTGCATAACAAATTTTTCCTCTACTGAGGCTTCATGGATGTTTGGGTAGATTTCTGGTAGAGAGGCCATATCCTTCAAGACGACAGGCATCGTGTGCATGTCCAAAAGTAAAGACCCACAGGCACAAGTCAGTTAGTGGCCTCATCCAATCAGTTACCTCAAACAAAGTGGTTTTTGATAAGGAGGTACATTGTAATCTTGAATTGTTCTCCAGTAGCAGGTGGTCGTAGGTATTTCACTCAAGCTTCTCTCCCACACGTCCATTGATTCTTGGGACCCGGGTGGAGTCTCTATCAATCGCTGGAACGCGGACAGGTTTTATGATGTCAGATTCCTTTTTGGTTATTTAGCATTGTATTTTTCTGCAGACCGACAGGGGACGATGTCTCATAGAATACAAGGAAAATCCTCATTTGTGGCCCTTGATCTGACTTCTTTTGTACTTTGGAGATAAGAGAAGAACCCCCACCAAGTCTCTGGCTTTTCTTACAACTCTCCACCCTTGTCAAATGAAACAATATACAGATGTGCTAGGCATGCTTCCCCAGGTGCCCCTGTTAGGAGACATTCATTAAATGCTTGCTGGCCTGGACAGTTCCTTTTCCATTGGAGGAAGTTTAATCTCCGCAGCATAATAATCAATATAGGGCACAATCATTGGGAAACTGAACAGGGGCTCCTTGAACAAGACCCAGGATAAGAGGTGGATGGTCGTCACCCTTGTTTGATATGAGCAGACTGACTTGTCAGTGTTATGGCAATGTCATGGAACAAAAGTGCCGTGTCACAAAAAGACTCCCTTTCATGCTGGTAGGCACTTCCACCCCATCATTTGGCTAATGGTATAACACTGCTTTTAGCAAAACCCTTCCTCACAGCTGTAACTCGATCATAAGTAGCTGTCATGCCCATATCAAGCAAAATAATAATGTTGTTTTCATTAACATGTAACATGAAGTTTCAGCCCAACATATAGGGGAAAGGGAGTCTCTCTCTTTCTGTCTTTCTCTCTCTCTCTCTCTCTCTCTCTCTCTCTCTCTCTCTCTCTCGTATAGGATAACAATTAAAGCAACATATAGAAGAAAACACTAAAGGGAAACTATATGAAAAGTAGGCATATATCCATGATGAAAAACTGTCCAACACATGGGTCACCAACCTACGAGTGTCCTCATATATAAAATCAAAATTATGAGCACTTCTTTGTCTGAAATGCCCTATAAAATTACCCTTCAATGGCAAATTATCTTGAAACGCAAAATTCCCCTGAAAACATAATAGATGAATTGCACAAGGTTCTAGTGCAAAAATAGGAGGTGCAGTATACCATTCAGTTTTATTTGTGGTGACCATCTTGGGTTTTGTGCAAACCGATTGAAAAATGTAGGTGGCGATCTCATCATGTTTGCTTTAGTTTCTGAAATCCTATCATCATGAAAAAAATAAACTTGTCTCAAAATGCACAATTCTGCATAAGATTAATATGTTCCTTCCACTTTTGTGCTATGGAAAATGAAAAAAAAAGCATGTATGGAGAAGTCATTAACAAAACTTTTGCCCAGTTTGCTGTTCTGAATGCACCTGTTAGCAACGTGACGTTGCAACACTATGTGATGTTCCCACATCATTAATCGAACTCGGTTATGATCTAAATCCCACATACAGCCGGGTTAAGTGATCAGTAGGGGTATACATGGGTTAAAATCGAACCTACCGAATCGCGCGAACCGGCCCTTTTGGCGAATCGATCTAGCGAACCGACCAAATTCTTATCTTGCGATTTACGATCTGCACACCTAACTAAAGAGCGATTAGCGATTTGGTGCCTTTGTCAACTGCCGATTCGTGAGCCAGCCCTCCTATAAAACTACAATCTGATGAGCCAGCCCTCGCTAAAATAACGATTCCCCGGTTTGTAGTTGCTGCTAAATTCCGATCTCCAAGATCATGGCTGTTAACGACTGATCTGCGACTAGACCATTTCTGTTAAAGTTTCTGCTATTTCTGTTATCTGTGACTCGCCGTGGCTGTTATATATTGACATACGATTCAGATAGGGGTCTTAAATAATGGTCTGCGATTCGCAGTTCTCTGTTAAAAATAAAACTCGAATCGGGCCATATTTTATAGACCCATATGTGTACCCCTAACAGTTGGACGGTATTGTATACCAAGTCTGATAAGTGACCACCTTACGTTATAAATGAAATTTGTGGCCAATCAAACGACACGAACACAGGACTGGGGGCAAAGGCCAAGAGTCATATTTGTTGATCTTTGACTTTATGTACTTTATACATTGATATTGGATGACATGAAAACCTGGGTAGAATTATTTTAAAGAATCACTTGATTAAAGTATGGAATTAATCACGAGTACACGATACACACCCAACATTCGTTGACCTAGTCAGTACCCCTACTGACCAAGGGTGTATATAACACGTAACTAAGCTAGTGACGTTATGGGTTTGTCTTAAATTGACAAAATAAGCGACATGAAAATTGAGTCCTGTTACTCTCTTGTAGCCCTTACAGGACGCCATGTCGAGTGAAACGGTCCACAGTGGAGAATCTGAGGGGAAAAGAAAAGATATTACCATACCAACAACAGAGAAGCAAGATGGCACAGGTTTTCCAACACCCGAGATGGACAACGACGCTTCGCTTGACACAAGAAGTACAACACGATTGATCCATGTCTCAGAGCTGGCTACGAAAGTTTACCGCATTGGTCTTGTGCAGCTGATCTTTGGAATTTTCATATTTTGTGGGATGGGTCTGTATCTGGGACTTATCCTTGTTGAAATGGGGAGAAGTTACAGTTACTTTGGGGAGAACTGCGACGACATTTACGACAGTTGGGAATTTTTCTATTTTGACGAAGGGTACATCATTGCTGCCATAGTCACTGGCTTTTTGGTAAGTTTTCGTCCCATTTTCAGTTAGATAAAATATGTATTTATCAATAGAATGTTGGTAGTTTTAAACTAAACAGAATATGTAAGAGATAAGAAACATGTAGTAGGTAATAAATTGACAAAGGTTTGTTGAATCCATCAGTCTGATGATAAAGAATGTCAAACGAAGGTTTCTGTTTCCAGGGGAATATCTTCTTCGTCTTCTTGTAACATACGTCGATAAAATAAGTCGCTTGTATATAGCACTCATCTGATTATGACTATTGCCTATTTAAAAACCAAAAGAGAAAGAAAAAAACACAAGAAATTTAGAATAACAACAAAAACACAAAGAACATCAAAGCATCTGGATGTAGCTTTTATGTGGACTGCAACACAGACCAATATATAGTACAGTAAAGAAATTATTATAGAATAATGAATATTTAATGTGCTAACATTTAAAATATTTATGACTATTTTAGTGATTTATGCCATGCCCATGTGTAATTTCAGATTTTCGTCGGTGGTATTGTGAGCATGCAGTTCAGAAAGCGCTATAACCGCTGTCTGCTGATTAGTGTCGGTCTGTTGGCTGTGCTTACCATCATCATTGCGGTCCTGATTATGGTGTTTGTCGGCGTGCGAGCTTATCCACCAACGGTTGGGAAACAGATCTGCCTCACTTATAGATCTGTGGTAAATATTGATTTGCTTGTAACTTTTTGAATACCAATACACAGTGGTTTAGGAATATTAAAAGATGGCAGAAAGATGGTCTTCAAGGTGCTTTCTGTAGATTTGAAATTTGTCGGCAATCATTTTTGTCGAATTTATACACATTAGTTGTACCTTTCATCAATGACTGCTCAGGTATCATTATGCCTGTTTTTTCATCTTCCCCATATCACTGAAATCGTATCAGCATTCCTATGTGTCAATATTTGAAGTACGCGGTATTGCGTCATAGGGATGAGGTGTGTATGGCTATTACCATGTTTTGAGCCATGCGGTTGGATACTAGTATAGTTTTCTTGCAAAGTACATTATTATTTAAAATTATATTAGGCGTGGTGTTTTTAAGGGTTAATTGATTTTATCTCGATTTAGTTTTATGCTTACAAAGATTCAGTCGAAATAGCTGTCGTTTTATTTCTAAGAGTCCCACACCACAAACCGACTATGACAACGGCTATAACTACCGCTACAACCGTCGGTACGATGATCATGAATGGCATGAGGTGAGTACAGAATTCCCCACTGCGAAACTAAAATCAGCAAAGTTCTTTTACTTTGTTTTTGTTCTTAGTTTAGGTCAGCAATTTTTGTTTAATTAATTTGCAACAGATATCTCCATGTGTTTTTATGTATAGCGTACTGCTTCATAAAGAAGACAATCTTCCATGTAGAAAACACATTTGCCTGGAAGAATCGCTCTGTCGGGTTTAGTAGTCTGCATATTCTCTCATGGAAGTCCAAACTGCGGGAGAATAAAGATGATTAAAGGCAGAAGATAAGAAAATGACGTCATGTCTCTGCGCAGGTGTAACGCAGCTGGCACAATTGAACGTAGCACCTACATGGGTATTTTTTTATATAGTGTCTTTGATACTCAATCTACAAAGGTTTATTAGCGCTTTGCTGTAATGAAGTAGAGACAGCTAGATGTGTTATCATGAAGCAGACATCTGCCACCCGTCATTTACAATCCACACGCTTTCTTGTAAGCCGCCAGGCAGATGAATGTTAAAGTTTGTGGAAAGTTGCCACTATGTCCAGAACAATTTTAGTTCAGCTAGTACTGTACTGGCGGAACTGATGGAATTTAAATTTGTCTGTCGTGTACCCGTCGTCTGTAGCACCATTATCCCTATACCTATTGGTCGAATTTCTCTCAAATTTCAGTTTTTGGTTGTCTTGGTCAATACCCACATATATTAGTTGAATTGAAAAGTTCAAAATTATTTTTTTGTGAATATTTTAACATCATGACGGGGCGTTGTGGGGACGAAAAATCCCTGTTAATCGCATCCACAAATGTTAATTTTTTTTCTCAGTGATAGAGCTCATTATAATAGTACTGTTTTGGATATTTAAAGTTAAAATTGTAATGATTATTCTTTTTCGTTGTTGGTTTTCCTGAAGATTTTGGCCGGGGGGCGGGGGAGGGGCAAAATTTTAAAAGCGATTCCCTTCCTACAAGTCCCGTTCAACTTACTTTCAACCGCTGCTAGATAATCATTGGCTCAGAAAGTATGGTTTTGTTTTGAATTTTTGAAATTTGGGATCTTAAATGTATTTGGAATTGAAATTTACCATTACTGTTCATGGTAAATGTTTAACTGGTAAAGCTTAAACATAGACGTACATGTAATATCGTAAATATCGTAATTCATACAATAGAATTTAGAAAACAGCCAAAAATAAATGCTATCACCGGCAGCTAAAATAGTTCAGAAGCAACATCAGGAAGCTCTGGGACCTATGCAAACAACTCATTGGAAAGACCAGTGACAAAAAATCAGTGCCTAAGTACTTTTGAATAGACGCAGAGCAAATAGCGGGCAGTGCGAAGGTTTTAATAGCTTCTTATCAAATATTGATACAGAACTTACCAAAAATATGAGCTCAGATAAAATAGCTATAAAACTACTTACATGAGATTGTCTGTGGAGGTTCAACGAATCCTGCAGAAATGCAAAGCATCATAAATAGCTTAAAGCCTAATAAAAGTAACTGATATGATGGCACTAATATGCATGTACATGCATACATCCATGCAAACTTGTATGCATGCAAACAAAATGCCTACTGGTATGCATGATGTAAAAGATATTGACATTTCTCTTTCGGATCACTTGAGCATGTTGAGTATGGCCATAGTAAACAAATCACTCTCGACGGTTATTGTTTTACGAGAGTGGCAAAGGTTGTTCCAGTGTTTAAACAGGAAGATAACACGGAAGTTATCCATAAGCGTGTATTCGCACACCTATTTATAACTTCCAAAAACCTCTTATATAATGGCCGATACGGTTTTGGAAAGGGCATTCTACGAATCAGGAAAATTAGACTCTAAGATACACGTAGTAGAAGGATTTGATGCTGAAATGTTAACGCTCGAGTTGTTTCTGGACCTCTCCAAGGCATCTGATACAATAAATCATTACTTCATTTTATCTAAATTTGAACACTATGGTACTAGAGGACATGTCTTGGATTGGTTCAGGAGGTACCTAAGTGCCCGCAGACAATACACAGACTTTAACAAGAGCCAAATCTGAACTAAACACAGTGGCCTGTGGAGTACCACAAGACTCTGTTCTGGGACTGCTTCTTTTTATTGTTTATATAAATGGTTTGTCTAATTGTTTCAATTATGGAGAACGGTTACTATTTTTCGATGATGCAACTATGATTCTCACGCACTAAAACATAGAGGAAATCTATAGATCCATAGAAAATTACCAGAAAATATTATACACATTGTTCAAAAGCAAACGGATTGCTAACCAAATGCAAGGAGAACAAAATACCTAACTTTTCACAATAAAAAAGGAAGCATAAGGGAAGACTGGGATCTAAAGATTGGCGAATAATGTTTAACAGAGAGAAATGCAGTGACTTAGACTTAGAGATATCATATAAAGAAGGTTGTAACGAAGGTATCGAAATCTGTTGCATTAATGCGTGGTATGAGTTAATAGGAAACCACACTGAATGGAAAAAACGCTTAATCTGCTGCACAAAATGGAGGACAGTTGTTACATCATAGTCTTTGTTAGAAGACTATACGAGCTGCATATGATGTCAGTTCTGCCGAAGTTATTCGGGTGCACCTTGATGAGAATCGACGTGCATCTCAGGGAACGTTGGGTTGATATGCAAAACAGGACAACCATTGTGACTCTAGTACAAGTAAGGGGGCGCATGTGCAGGATACTTTTGACGTCAGATGCATGAGGCTAATTTAGGGGTCACCCAGTATGCTCTATCACTCGAAACCTGTGGTTCGCCAATGGAAAAGGGCACCAAATAAGGCCCAGGCACCACTAAGCAGCATACAGGAGGTAATTTAATGTTAGGCTGAGACAAGGCTCTTTTCAGTGCACTGTGACTTTACCACAAGTTTAAATAAGTAGTATATAAGTTACATATACTTTAGCGCTTGTAAAGCCAAAACAGTTATAACCTCCATGTTTTAAAATGACGCCCTGTCGTCTCAGCTACAGGCCTATGACAAGCATAAACCTATGTCTATATGTATCATAGTTAGTACCTGCTGGTAACTTGGTCCGATCTTGTAGGTGGCCAAGCAGAGTATCAATGCCCCTTGGCGTCTTGCTTTAGTAGCCTATATGAGCATGATAACATTCAAACAGCGTACATGTTTAGTATGTAAATAAAGCAACTACGCATGTACCATTTTTAGCTCTGCTTTGTGCTACTGCACAGCAGAGCTACTGTCGTCACGCAGGCGTCCGTCGTCCGTCGTCCGTCCGTCGTCCGTCGTCCGTCCGTTAAACCCGTTTTCTCAGAACCCGTCAG
>JAAUYG010258069.1_pt1 | contig 15097 bp, 13 predicted proteins | sample 7278091 | NCBI WGS metagenome assembly JAAUYG01 (sample SAMN14350201, study PRJNA611818) | marine sediment metagenome | isolation source: surface marine sediment (0.6m) | place: French Polynesia: Moorea | collected 2018-08 | reverse complement strand
TTCTTCAGCAATAAATTTGTAAGCAGCATTCTCTATTCCGAATCAATAAGAGGTTGTGAACTCATTTTGCCTTTGTGGAGCATTCCTTTGGGAAAGTTGTTTACCTAGATTAAAGGGCTTATTACACTAATATCTTTTCTCCAGGCTATCCAAAAATATCCCCAGAACATTTCCTGAAGCCCGTTCAAATTTCTTCTAAGTCTGCCTGAGATGATGGCCCTGCAATGCGGTGTGTCTCCCCGAAAATGATGGACGTTCGAGTTGAATCTCTGCCTGAAAATGAAGCTGGCAAGATCAACCGAGTTTACGTCATGAAGGTGGGCCTTCCGTGGATCCAGCTGATGACTGACACTGACACCGACCAAGTCCAGAAGGAAGCCACTGAAACCCTCCCACGTCACATCACGCACGAAGAGCAGCTCAACTGGCAGACCTGCTTTAGATCCATTCCAGCGGATATCCTGCTCGGGTGTTCGAGTATTCTTCCCGTGTCTGTTTTGAGCTTTAGAGACGCAAACGGCACAACAACGGTGCAGGCTGCAATCCAGGATTTGATCATCAGGAAGTGTGGCCCAAGAAGGCCGAACAGCAGTTTTTATCCAGGCTTTTTTGCATCTTGTGTGTGTGTTTTTTGTGAATGCTTTCAGTGAAGGGCCTGGGTCCCCAACCCCCCCCCCTGCGTCAGGCGTCAAACACTGTTGTGCTCACACTGCTTCAAAATGAACATCTCACTTCATTGGTTGTTGCTCTTCCCACTGTGGTTCCAACTGAACCAATTTGCGCGCTGACACATCAGAAGTGGCTGCAGTCTGGACGAAATAAATCTCTTCGTCTCCAAAACAACCAGAATGGAAAATGCTCAGACAAAAAGCAAATGGTGCGAGTAAGCATTGGTGTAGCCCCCTTGTAACAATCTCATGCCAAACGTGAAACGACAAACACTAAACAACACGAGCGATTGGATACGCTGCGGTGCGCCAGAGCGTAATGCGCTTTTCTGCTTGGATACAAATCCATGTTAAATGAATATACATCAAAGAAAGGTAATAGAAAGCTGCCTTTGAAAAGCAACACGTAGAAGGAAGACTTGAGGGCGAAAGGATTTCCTCTGCTTTCAAGGGATAAACGTCACTTTGCATCGCAATATTCCTCCTCTCAACACGTCCGTGCTCCAGTGGTCAAACTAAAGAAGACTACAGTCTTTGCTCAGGGTCACGCTTCCCACCAGTCTTTCGCTGTGAACATGGGCACGTTGTGTGACTGTGGCAGCGCCAGGGTGAAATATCAGATCCAGTCACTTTGTACGGCTGTATTGCGGGATTTGGGTCAGTGTTGTTTTGGGGGGGGGGCGATTTGACCAAACAATGTTTTTCTCCAAAAAATCTTTGATCCAGATTGATTTGATTGAATCCCCGCCTTCTCAATGACGCTGTGACCCACTCCAGTGTCAATCCTGGCGACACCGTCGTTCTCTATTGAGGCAACGAAAAAAACTCACCCGCCTGAAGAGGTCCTGCATGAAGAATCAAAGCGATCGCGTGTATTTGGTGGTCTCCATCCACACAACACATGTCACATGTCTGTTTCCATTCAAACTTTTGAAATTTCTGTGACGCCTTTAATTGCTCGGATGAAGCTGTTTTTGTGCAACGGCAGTTAAAGTTATGGGCGTTGCCTGTTGTTCAGATGGATGTTTCCCAGAACAGTTAAAAATAGCGACGTCGTTTCCACAAATAGCCACCGGTCATTTTCTGGTCGTGATAAATTTCAGTGCATGGGAATTTCCTGGGACGAGCAAAACAAACTGGCCCGACCAGATGAAATACCGGAAGCATAAATCATGGCTAACCTGAGACAATGAATCAACTGCAAAGTAGAAGGCAAAACATGGTTCCAGAACAGCAAGGTCACCCCAGCAGTCATCTCAGAATGGAACAGGCATTGCTTTGTAGAAAGAATCGAAGAAGAAAACCTTGAATCCAACTGGCTGCCTTTATCGAGATATCTCCCAGAATAGATCAAAGAGACTGTTTTGTTAAGGTATCTTCGCTGTGTCACATGATAATGATCCATTAACTTCACATCAAAGCCACAAGTAAGAGAGAAATCTCGCAGCTTAATTACGTACAGGGTCTCAATGTACGAGGCCTGAACCACTTAATTAGGACAAAGTTAGCACTTGCGCGTCAAGGGAACGAATTGACTGATGCTGCTTTTCTTCAACTCAGTTATGATGGCACGTTTGTCTTCTGATTGGTTGTTCAGCTGTGGTGGCATTCGATCTGGATCTTACCTGCATGGTTTTCATTTCTTCAGTCCAAGTGTCTCAGCATGTTTCATTGGTCTCATTTCCTGGGGCATTCTGCGGAAACTCCTGGGATCTGCAGCCATCGCGAGAAAGGTGATCTTTCAAAGACGCCCATGCTTTTGCAGGGGCACCAAAAGGCAATTGTGCGGTGTCACATTTGACACCTGTACAGCGCTTGGATTGTGAGCGAAGCTGCTTTGAACAGCTATTGTGCTCTCGACAGAGGTCGTGACAGTTGTTCTTTCAAATTCCTTTGGATATCAATAACGCTGACAAAAGCAGCTAGGCAATCACCACGCACGCCAGCGCATGATTTCCTGGTCGATCTTTTGCGCACAAACTCCAGCAAATCAAGAGAACGTAATGCAATGATCATGTCAAGCAGTAAACCGAAACCACCTGTGCTTAAGGCTGCAGATGTGCAAAGGAAAATCTTCTAGTTTTATGGGGGAAAATCTAGGGTAAAGTATTTTGTTTGTTTTATTGATTTCAAGGGAACGGAAAAGGTAATGCGTTTCCCTTGAGCTTCATGATCACAAGCTTTTGTTCGTTTTGAAAATAAATAGCGCTTTTGTGGCTCACTTGCCCACTATCATTCTCTGAATAAATTCTGAACCCACACAAATGCGAAAAGTCCAGGGTGATCGTTGGGCTGGTCTTGTGGGATGTATATAGTCACAGGAGTAGATTTAGTTTTTGGTGGGCTAATCCTGATTGCATGCATAAGTCTGGGTCTTGTGCTATTTTGCATCACGTGCACCGCCCTGACAGACTGAATATGACAGGTACACCTGAGGGTGGGTCTTTTCGTTTGTTTTATCCAAGAAAGATGAACTTCAATCCGGCAGTGGTACGTTTCGTGGCGTCCCTACATCGCAAAAAGCAGAATGGTTGCTGACACAAACGTATGCTTAGAACACGCCTGAGCACTTAAACCAAAGTGCTACAGCTTCATGAAAATTCATAACCATCTGTCTGTTTGGGAGAAACTGACAGCTCTGTATTTTTATCCGGATCTGTTGATTTGGTTGATTTTTTTGCCAGCAAATGGCATTTACGAATATCACCATTCTTGTGCACACTCGTTTTGATAGTTAAATGTTCACAAAAGCAGGCAGCAGCCTAATTTGGTTCCCTGTTTTTTCTGAACGTTGCGGTTGGAACGTCATCACTTGAACGTAATGTGCATGATGACGTTCCCTCACAATGAATGCGTATGGTTATGCCAAAGAAAAGGCATCTAAAAACGTCTTGTAACTCAGGGAAAGCTATCAAAGACGCAGCAACTCACAGTTTCATGCAAAGCATCGACAAACAAGGATTTGTATTCTACAACCTGCAAGAAGTCACATATGCGGCACGGCGTCTGCATACACAAAATTCATTGCTGGGAAACTTCAAGTCGATCTATTCGGGAATGGATGCGTTCATTCTGCCACGAAAAAGTGTTGGGACGCCAACAGAACACTTTCAGCAGAAGGATTATGTTATCATTCGCCACCCTGAAACTATTAAGAAAATACATGGTAGATCAGTGAAGAACTCGAAATCTTCCAATTTGGCACGCAGTGCTGAAGTGGATGCTGTGGATGGGACAGTGTGAAAGCGCCCAAGTCACGATTCCGAGATACATCCTCCACAAGAGCTCTGTTTACTTGAGCACTCGCCTGTCACGCAAGTTATCTCAGCTGGGTTGGATGAACAGTGCATTTATTTTGATGAGCAATTGTACCTTGGTTGTGCGTTCAACAGCATTGAGACTGCATTCCATGAACATGCCCTTTGTTCCTTTGGCAAAGCAGAGTTCGCTTCGCTAAGACATCTCAAGGTGTTTGGTGAACAAAAAGGAACAAATCAGAAACATGACCCTTTCGATTCAAACAAAATGGGTCATGCAGTGATTGATTCTTCTGCAAGTCTGCTGAAAAGACAAACTTCCGTATTTGGTCATTTTTTACAGAGACAGATTCTTCCCTGAAATCTTAGACTCTACCTTCGGTTTCAAGGGACGACTTCTGTCAGTCGTGACGCGGTTCATTTTTCGCAAACGCAGCTTTGCGTAGTAAAATCCTGAACAAGTTTTTCAGTCCTCATTCTGGAGAGAAAAAATGAAAATGAGATTTTGAAATGCCAGGGATCAGAGTAAGGTGTGATTTTCTCAACAGTGAGAAAAGGGTTTTTCACTGGCACAATGAATCAAACAACTGCAAAATTTACATAGAATGTTACTTGGTGTGTTATGTGACTTGAGAAGAAGACACACAGAAGATCGAGAAGAACAGTGGGAAAGCTGGGTCTGACAAGGAAAGTCTAGCGTCTGCCAGATAATGTAATTCTCATCCGTTTCCTGTACACACAAGACTTTCTTTTATGACACAAGACGGAGCGTTCAAAAAACTGGACCTGCAGACAACCCAGAGAACAAAAATGACTGACTGCAGAATCGAGACCATCTTCAGTCAGCCATTCCAAAGCCTGGCTTCAGCACCCATGTTGCAACATCTCAGAACCTAGCAAAAAGGCATTCCCGTCTTCAGGCCATGTCGAAAGACATGATGCACAGAAGAGCTCAAAACTTGAACCAGACACAAAAACTGGATTGACCATTCAACTTCAATGGTCAACAAGCGTTTTCTGTTGGAAGTCAGAACAAGCATGGTTTGCTCTTTAAGCTGTTTTCTTTTTGAACCGTGCATAAATGTACCTCTGGTGTGTGTTTGTGTATGAGGGTGCACAAGCGACAAGAGGCATAATTCTGATCCAGTGAAATGCTAATATGTTAATTAATTGTGTTTTGTAGCACTTTGACACACTTCAAAATGCAAATCAGAACAATCCCACGGAAGACACCGCAGTATATATTTTTCCAGAATCTGATTTCCCGGCTGGGTATTCAGGATGCGGCTTCCATCACTGAGATGGCCTTGTGCCCTCTAATGGAAGTAATTGCGACAGAAGTTGGGGAATCTAACACGCTGTTAAGAAGAGAAGAACTCTGACATTTTGGGGCCATTATGGCTCAAGCTTTATGTGTACGTTTATCCGCAATCCCCTGATGTGTCGGGACTCAACCAGCTTTGGCGCCGAGAGATTTGAGCTATTTGTGTGAGATATGCATCTATATTTCCATCAAAGGAAGGAATACACTTGCTGTAAACACATTTAATGACGGAAACTCTATCGAGTTCTTTGACTCCATTCTGCAATGGTGCATTGGCAGAGTTCTCAGCTGCATTAGATGGGAATTCTTCAGCCCTCAATTGGCTCAAATGACACTCTGTGTGGGCGTAGGAAACAAGAGTTCATGATTTCTGATTCCGCCAGCAGATCACAGCGTAATTTACGCTCAAGCTGTGCACGAAAAGGGCTGTTTTGTAACACAAGTCTTGTCCTGCAGTCCCCCTGAGGTTGAAAGACCTCGAGAAGAAAGTTTTTTTCCAACAGGATCCACAGCAATTGTGTGGAATGGGTGGGCCTGTCCCTGGGGTTTACTCGGTACATACGGAAGTCTGTTTTATGAAGCGTAAAGAAACAAGATTATCCGGATTGGGATTGTGTATTTCCACCGTACAATGATCTGTTGCAGGAACAAATGTAGATAGGACAAACATAAGCTCCTTTTGATCTTCTTGCACCCAAATCTACCAGGAAGCTGTCGCATCAAGGTCATCTCTGGATGCGTGGGATGACATAAGGCCATTCATTAAGCACATAATCAAAGCGAAATACCTCAATTTAAGAGCAGTTGTTGGCAATAACAAACTGTGCTAAAGACAGCAAATGGGCGAAATTAGCGAAATGTTCTGGCTTTTTGGAAGTGGAAAAATTTAAGAAGAAACAGCACGTTACTGTCAGGTTGAGTCACTGGGCTGCCAGAGCCAAGACAGTTCAACTATACAGGGAGAATTAAATCCATTACGACAATCTTATTCTGCACAAGCTGCAGTCATGATTAATGTATGTGCCTAATTGGATTACACTCAGACAGTGACATGACAGAAACATTTCCAATTGTAAATGATTGATTGGAAGATAAGTATTGTTCTTACTGCAAATAGACGCCCGCCCATCTCTCTGGCTTCCCACCAAGATGCGTCCACCGGCAGAAATGCACGCTTTGGGGACTTTCACCTCAACGGGGCTGGGAGAGTAGAGGAGTATGAACGTCCACATTCACGGATGCGTTTTAGCTCTCGTGGTTGCATGGTTAAGTTAAGAACAGATTCATCCCCGAAGTACGTGTCTTGGCCAGGTCAATGCAATCTGCAACACGACCATCGTAACAGGAACTGAAAGACAATGCACTTTTGTCTTTTTTCTCCTTTGTCCACACGAAGAGCAACCTGTTGTCTCCTTGCTCTTTGTTTTATTCTTTGAGTCTGTCTATTTGTGACCTGATTCTCCAGGCTTATCGCAAAGAGATTCGCTTTGAACAACGAAATCGTTGTTGGCTCACCAAATCCAAAAACAGATGCTGTCATTCTTGTGAGGCTGGCTAAAAAGCACACAAAGAAAGGAGAAATCACATCAGCAGAAAATGAAAGTGAATTATTGCGACAATAATGGAACGAAAAATCGATGAGAGAAGGAACACTATTCAATTTTGTTCGACAGGGATGATGTGAAGAAGCCACCCCTAATTCCAGTGTTGCTGTGAGCATTTGTGCACATGTGACTACTGAACAAGAGAAGAGAACTCAATCCAAGAAAAGAGGGAACACGCCCACTCACAAATTGCAGTGGCAAATACAGGAATAGACGTGAGCATTACTGTGGGGAAAATTCTGCAGACAAATTCAATCTTCATAGAATTCAATACAACGACAAGGAAATTTGTTTTCAGCAGCTTATTGCTTTTCAAAAAGTTTTGTGGAGCTGCTGAGTGCCCACCCACTTGAAACTTTGAGGAGAAGTGCAATATACAAAGCACAATACTTCTTGGCAATGTCAGATGTCTTCCCAAAAAGACTCAAAAGAAAGTTGGAGGTTTCGTTTCCTGCAATTTTATCACTTGAGTAGATTTGTTGACGTAAGTGCCGTACGATAAATGTTCTGCTTTTGCGTACTTATCTTTCCTTAATTATTGGCTTAGAAGACAAATTGTTAATCAATACAATGCTTTCTACGAATGAGGAAACAAATCAATAGCTGATGTGTTTTATGTTACAGATGCAGAGTTTCTCTTTCAACTTAACGACGGGAATTTGAACGGAGCAAAAGCTCAGCCAGGCGCACATGTTCGTCCTTCTGTCAGCAATGAACAGAAGCCGCCCAGATATGCGCACTTTTGCGTAAGTGTGGAAGTCAAGCTTCACGGCATGCGAAAGACAACTGCTGTCACATCGGGAACAACCGCGTGAACGAAGAGGTTAGAAAACATGGAAAGTGCGGTTGTGAATTTTGTGGATCTCCAGGCAAAATGTTTCCACTGCAGCTGAAATAGGAAAGCCTCGAATGAATTCCCGTATTATCCTGTGTGGCATTCCACCAAAATCCCATTGCTGCTCACAATGCAGCGTCTTTTATTCGTCGAAGCACAGATGTTCTTCAGAGAACGTGTACACATCTTGCATGAGTCAACCGTCAGTGTCCGAGGCCTGGATTCTTTGTCAGTTTTGAATCGATGGCTCAATTTTAACATGGCAAAGTTGGCAAGATACAGTACAACATCGGTCTTTCTGACCATGATGGATGATTCAGACTCACTCTTCCTTTTGACATTGCCTAAACCTGACATCCAGTTTGGAAGACAATTCAAAAAAACGAACGAGAAAAAGAAAAGGCTTCATCGCAGGGCTTCTCTTTCCTCGTGGCTGTCTCAAATAGACAAATCGATAAGAAATCTTCTTCCGATACATTTTCTTCCTGCTCGCGTTTCTTGCGGGACAAAAGAACAACAATGGCAGAACTAATCAAAGGAATAAATAAAATGACAGCAAGATTGACAGACAAAGCTGTCTGCCCCAAAGAAGATGCAAACAGATTCTAATTGGATTCCTGTATGTGATTTCATAAGCAGGATAAAGAGTAGACAGAGAACCATTACATGTGACAGCAAGCTCTTCGTTTGAGTGATGGCTTCCACAAACAGAATCATATTTTTTCATTCAACGAACGCAGTCCAACTTGGGAAGAATTCAGATGTTGGCTTTCCCATTGTAACAAGAAACCAAGTGACAGAAAATGTGTCCGGTTGTAGAGTTTCCTCCTGACAGCTAAATCCAGGATGACTGTCATTGGAGGCATTTTCCAAGAATAGTGAACGTTCACAACAGATGAGTAAGAAAATTACATTTTATGCAATAACGAGAACATATTTTCCCATTCACACAAATGGGATAAAAAGAACTTCTTATCGTGTGCCTCTGCAGATTTAATGCCTTTTAATTACATTAATAAGTCCATGAATGTGACAGATTGACACGTCAGTCTTGCGAAGCCAAATCAGATGGAAGTAAATGCTAGGATATCGAAGGAAGTTACAGTTTGATAAGGCTGTTGAACAGGAAATATCGCAATTAAACCTGGATGAATTTATTTCTACGGGAAGGAGGGCGAGTTTGAATGGGGAGCTGTCACCATTTTCGCGATTTCTGTAACATTGGTTGGCATGTTGTCACTTTCTATTCCAGCATTTTAATTAAATTTTCCATCAACAGAACTAATAAATCCATGTACTGTAATTCAGAATCGATATGTGTCTGCACTGCAAGACACAAGTGACAAGTTGGCATGTTATCAATATCGAAAAGAAGCAATCTTCGTGTTTTTTAATTTCACACTTGAGGACTCACATGTTTTGTGAGGAGTGATATAAATTTCATTGATCTTTTAACTGCAGTAATATTCCACAGATTCTTATTATCAGGAACGGAATAGGATCTTTTATTTGTTCGAAAGAGCTTGTTGGTCAGAGCAATTTTCTTTTCACAGATCTGAATTGAACCGCGTTTTTGCTGCTTGAAAGTGCATCTTGGCGCCAACAGAAACCTTTTGTGATTGGTTGCTCAAAATTTTTTAGATGTGAGAAGTTTTACAAATTTACGGGAGTGGTGGAACCATGCAGTCTTTGTTCTGGTTCAATTTCTATCTGTGATGAAAACGTACTCGTTCGCGGTTTCCAAATCCACACTTGATGCAGGCTGGCTTCCAAACTTGAAAACATCATCAGATTGGCAAAAAGTCATGCACGCATTTCACGTCAGATGTGCCTGGTCTGTGTTTTTTCAGAATTCACATCCACCCATCCATTCTCAAAAAGAACTTTTGCTCGACCTCATGGTCATGTGCCAGCACAGTTGAAACAACCTGAATTGCACGACACAAAAACGGCAGGGCAGAAAAACATTGAGGTACTTTCCAGTCATTGCCGCCGATTGCTGGATGTTATCCTCTGATTAGGGACAGGGAAGCCCTCCAAAAAGACAGGCTTTATCACACGGAATCATGCAGGATATGTGAGACACACAAATATCTCCATGCTCTACAGGGAAAGTCTTGAGATTAGTCGACCTTCCAGTCCACATCTCACTGCCGGACGCTCCCTAGTTCTTTCGGAATGAAGTAAACATGAGAGGAAATAAAGTTCGTCTCACAAAAAAGCTCTTTTGACAGCTTCAAGTAATGACTGCGTTCATTGGAAAGGCCTTCTGGTTTTCCAGTTGTTTGTATGTTTAACCTTGGCACAACAATGCGACTTTTGAGTCTCATCTTGACCAGATGGTGCAACTGCCACGGCACTGTCATTTTTGCCCCTTCGTCCACTCCAGAAACAGTAGCCTGACTTTTGACACCCCGGAATCTCCCCATTCTCTCCATTACATCGCCAATTCTCCCAAAAGTGTGTGACACTCAGCATATTGACCCAGACAAAAACACATTGATGACATTGATATGGCTGTTTTCTCATCCAAGCTGCTTTTCTGGAGCAGTCTGATTCCCGACAAACTGATCAATTCAAAGCGGGGCGGACACGGCCTTTTGTTGTCGTCCACTGATTTGCATTCCAACAATACTGATGAGTCGCATGTTTAACGCCCAGAACCAAAGAGAATTCACACACACACTGATTGCTCGCAGAACATACCCCACAACATCAGACAGATTTGTCTGTGTTCAAAACACTTCTATTTCCTGAAATCCTAATTACGCAGAACAGTCAGAATTTGCCCAACCACGACAACAATAGAAGGCTCAAAAGCCAAAAGAAAATCAAATTTCCCAACTGTGGAAAAGAAATGACTGAGAACAGGATGCGACCTACATGGTTCACAACAGTACTTGGAAACTTGTCTTGTGGGCAAATTCATGCAGGAAATTTGCAGAACTTCAAGCCACAGGCGAAGTGATGTTCGCTGACAGCAGTTTTTGACATCACGGCGTTGGATAACCAACACAGGATTGTATTTGAATTTGCAAAATATTTTTGCGACAACTGAATTTTTGGCCATGTTCATGTTCCAAATCCCAAGGCATGAAACAGTAAATCTAATTTCCTTCAGCCTTGCAGGCCTTTTGTCCCAGATGAATACTGCTGAGAAAGAAAGGTATTAAATTATGACCTAAGTCAAGGATGTAGCGTGTGCTTCCAGGTTCCATTGGTTGTCTGAGGTTGCAAATTTCCACTGAAACAAATGTGCAAGATAAATGCCACTACAAATGGAACACGATTGTTGAGAACAAAAGTGTCTCAGACTTCTGATGAAGAAAGGAGTTCAAAAAGCAAGAAGCCAACTTAAAGTACCTCTCATCAACTGCTGCATTTGAGCTGTTGACTAGACACAGCAGCATTTATGAACAACAGACCCAACCTCAACAAAACAACCCAATGAATCAACATTTCCGGCCTCTACAGGGATACAAAAGTGTCAAGACGCTTTCGGTCAAATGTATCTCCTGAGGCGAGTATGCATGAAAATAGCACTTTTTGTGGACTGGGCGCTGCACCTGAACCATTCCAGGGCAATTTTTAGCATAATGCACTTTTGTAGCTGCCAGCTGGCAGATAAAACCTTTCTAATGGCAAAGTAATGGGAAACTGTGTTGTTTCTTCTCCTACAGTGCCTGGATAATGATGTCTATTTAGCAATAGGACCAGGCATATGTCACAACAAAGAGAAGGGTGAGAAGACTCACCTTAGTCTGTGGCCATGTCTCATCATTCTTTGGCATTTGCTACATGTACACATTTACCCTCAAATGTTGTGCAATTACCAAGTTCTTGCATTCATTCCCACTGTCTCGTTAGCCCCAAAATGTTGCTCAGAAAGTTCTTCGAAAAAAATGCCCATTGAAGCAGTGCGTCTGGAAAGAAGCTGTTGAAGAAATTCCCACCAAATGTGGCAAGTACGGTTCACCGTGTCGTCGCCCTTTTTGCCTCGCTCTCTTCTCCCGGTGAGAGGTTTTATTTATGCTGGTAAATTCAATTTACAAATCTAGAAGGGCCAATAAATTGGATGGATTTGTGGGGATGGCTGTGATACAGGAGACTTGTTCTGGCCCAGTGCAATCATTGAGCAAACACAAGCTGGGCAGGGAGACATGTTTAACATTCGCAGACTTGATTAGCAAGTGGCATGGGATAGCCAGCTGAAGACTGAACCCTGGGCTTTTCACAACAAACGCGGGTGTGCTGCACTGAGTTTTCGCCAAATATATACGCCAGAACACACACCTACAAAGGTGCCGATGAATTCTGTCCCTTGTCCCATGTGAAATCCGATCTCGTAATTCACCAGAACAGGACTGAAGTGACGGCATCAACATTTTCACGTCACAAAAGAAAATGTAGCACTGCCGTCACGCAAAAGAAATCTCACAATTTTGGACACTGTTGTTTTGTTTGCCTCGTGTGTGTGTGTGTGTGTGTGTGTGTAGTGCGTGTTCACAGATTGCTTGCTTGCACTGCCCCCAGAAAAGCACAAGCACAAGGGAAAGATACAAAGATACTCAGGATGATGTCCACATATTCTTGTGATGAATCATGGGGTACAATGACACAAGAAGTCATTTGCAGAAAAGTTCTAGTTGATACAGAATGAAACAGTGCTTTTTTCATTTGGTGCACGCACAAAAATATCACGAAACTACCAAAACAGATGGCTTCACGAAATTGTGGAAATTTGTTCTTACTGCGACTAAATGCTTTTGCATGACTTTTCACTGAAAGGACTCGCAGGTTTGACATGTGCTGTAATTTTCTTGATTTAGATCTATATAGCTGCTTTTGCTGCTGAAAAAGCAAAGAACAGGGCATTGAATTACAACTTCGTGTTTCGTCTTTCCTGGAAACAAAATCGTGAAAATCTCTCCGTTTTCGTCCTTTTAGAACCTTTCATGTCCAACGTATGTCTGCTTGGGGGGCAGCTGGGCCTAAGGCCTGAACAGCCCCCTCTGCCATATTGGATTCTTAGGGGGCTACCTGGGCCTTAGGCTTCGGCCACCCCCTTTTTGCGTGAAATCTGCGGGGGCACCCGAAGCCCGGGACCGTTGAGGCCTGCAATACCGGAGGCTGCGAGATGTGGAGCTCAGTCTCTTTTTCAGTGATTTTCTCTTTTGTGGTTGGCAGTTTTTTTTTCAAAATGGGTTCCATTCCTTGAAAAAAAAAGAGTTCAGGAAAAACCAAAGTATTTCTGACAAATTTGAATGTGACTGCTGTTTCTGGCTGTATCCTGCGGGTGTCCACATTTTCGTTTAGTCATTATATACTCCGAACATAAAACCCATAAAGATCCAGAATTGTGGTTGTGAAGCCCTCAACCCAGGAAAACTGAGAATCGAGGCCAGTGTGGACTACCTGTTTGTGCTGTTCTGTTCTTGCCAAATTGCTCCCCAACTAGGATAATGGCGTTTGTCAAGTTTGGCTGATTGTGTTTTGTTTTGCCATTGGATGGGAAGACACTTAAAAATTGTTCCCCAAGACATTTGCATTTGGCTCCACGCATTTCGAAACCATGGACCATTGCAATTGCAAATCTAGAAGTGGTCCCATCCACAAAGCAAAGCATCCTTACATGTTGTTCTTCCTACCAATAAATTGCTTGGAGTCTCTTCAGGGGTTTACCAGCAAAAAGATGTTTCTGCTCCGATCACAATATTGCATCTGTGCAGCTGTCTAAACAAGATCAGTGGCTGTGTCAGGGAACGGAGAATAAAAATGTCCAAGTCTGCGACAGTGCTGCTTGTTCAATATTTCTCTGGTTCTGTTCCGTTTTCTTTTTTGGCAATTGTGTTTTGGTGGAAAAGAAGCCCCGCAATTGAGACAGATTCAGCTGACCTTAATCACGGGTGTCACTAACATTTGTTAGTGGATTCAGCAGAATGCCACACATCAATCAAAGACAAACTTTTGGCTGCGCTCAAAACTCTCAACCTGGAGGAGTCTCAGGCTCGGACGACGACGCATCTCTGAAACTGAATCTTGGGGAGATCCGCGGGACGTGACGAGGCGAGGACCTGGTTTACGTGCCTAATCTATTTTCACCTTTCCTGTGTATTTAAGAAGGAGGGGACTGATAGCAACTTGTTACAAGTTGTATGAAATCTTTGTGCAGAGGTAGGTGTTTAGATTTTTGACATTATTATGGTCAATTCATAGTAATTTGTGTTTTTCTCTGAATGTGAGCAATAATAGGTGATGTAATTCAAGATGGTGGGTCATGGTGGTAAACTACCACCACTGCAGAAGATCACTGCTAAAGTTAAATTAGTCAAAATAGGGGGATGGTCTAGCAAAGTTCAAAGGAGTTTAGATAGCTACAAGCTTTCTTCACAAACCCCTCGACCCTCTGTTAGTGGGGTCAATACAGCATCCTGAGAGGTTGATGTTGATGTTGATCTTGAGGCCCCTATTGAAAATGACAGCACAGAGTGGATTGATGTTGACAAGACAGTGTGACAGGATCATACCCAAGCTCATGCCCATGTTCATAATCATGTTGGGAATTCTAATAAATCATGGGCCCAGATTGCCTCTCCCAGTGCTTCTGGAGTTGTGAGTGGGTCAGGACATAGGGCTTGGTCTGATGAAGGTTTTCAAGAAGAGACACTTCAACACAAGGCTCAGGTACATCCACTGTTTTTGGCTTACCATTGAGTTCAATCAAATCAAGATGGTCTGCGAATCACGCTATTTCAGATTGCTTCCTCAGTTGCTCAAGCAGTGGGAGGGAGTACCCTGGATGCTGTTCAACCTATGTACTCAGGATGGTATATCTACATGCTGAACAGGCCTATTTGCTTCTCTTGGAAGCTGACTCCTTCAAAGCTATGAAGAAGGCTAAAGAATTGATTCTGGATGACAAAACCTCAGATGAATGGAAAGCAGTGGCCTGTGATGAAATACAAAAGACTAATCAGCTGAAGTATCAGGCATATGAGCATGCACGGGATGCATTGCTATCCAGTATGCTTACCATTGCAGAGGCAATGGGAGATCCCTTCTGGGGTACTGGCTTGAATCCACAACAAACACAGGAGTGCCTCATGGAATACTGGCCTGGGGAAAACAAGATGGGGCAAATCTTGATATCAATTTGAGGTGAGTATTAATCTGAATCAGGAGGAGAAGGCACAAAGAGGAAGGCAGTGAGCCCACTTTCTAATGAATCTAAAATCCCCCAAATCATGAATTTGTGGTTTACAGTTTTAATAGCAATAACATTGAATATCAATGGTCTAGGAGATCAGGATAAATGGTTGGAATTGTGGCAAACAACTCCTTGAACTGACATTGTATGCTTTCAAGAGACCCACTTGCATACTGCACTTGAGTTTGCTTTTCAGTTATAT
>JAAUYG010121692.1_pt1 | contig 15097 bp, 17 predicted proteins | sample 7278091 | NCBI WGS metagenome assembly JAAUYG01 (sample SAMN14350201, study PRJNA611818) | marine sediment metagenome | isolation source: surface marine sediment (0.6m) | place: French Polynesia: Moorea | collected 2018-08 | reverse complement strand
GCGCCGCCGATGGGGGTGAAATCGTGAGATGTGTCGCAAGATTTTGATGAAATTTGCTGGATTTTACCCATCGCCGACGCGTCGCAACCCATTTGTGACCTAGGCATAAAAGAAAGGTCTATGATACGCAGGTCCATGTGTAAGAAGTGCAAGTACATGTTGCATGCATAAACATGGAAACGTTTCAAACGCTGGACATATTCATGTAAAACTAACATAAGCTCAATTTCAAGCCACTGGAAATATTTTCCTATTATAACTGCTGTATACTGCTTTTGCTTTCCTGTTGCCAAAAACCGGTACAGACCAAGTACAGAGGCACAAGGGTAGCACAATACTGCGAGTATAAAGAGACGATGAGTAGTTGGGTTATCCAACAGACCTTTCATTCAGTTCTTCAAATGCCCGAGAGACTATCGAAACTCAATAGTAAACGTTTATAATAATTTCATTCTTACACTTTTTAATTTTGCATGTTCCCTTATTTTTCTGCTTCCTTTATCGATATCTTCCTTTTTATGCATATATTTTTTTATTCTCTTTCTTTCGCCACCGAGACACCCTATCATCGAATCAGGAAAAGTGTCCTAAAAAGGGGACTAGCACACCAAGTCGCAGCCTGTGACATGAAAATTGGAGACGTCCGTTCATGCGGCCTCTCTCAAATGGGTGGCAACACTTTTTACGAAGTGTCTCACCGTCGATGAATTCGATGTCCGCAAAAACGCAAGTCTCGGAGTTTGGGTGTTGGGCCATGGATGCCGGCCCGGGGGATGCCGGCTACACTTTGTCAAAAGCCTTTGATAAAACGGCGATCCCACCTCCCAAATGATGTGCCAGTCATCGGTTGCATTTACATATAGTGAAACGAGTGTCTGCCCTGTGTTGATATTTGGGTCGTCACGCAGAGTAAATAGTTTTGTAAGCTGTCGCCACCATAACAACTGAAGCTATGTTACTGGGCACCTTTTAGCTGGTTATTTCATTTCCTGCATTATTGGAGCATTTTAAACTTCCGTTCCTTTATGCTCCTTGTGTGAATTTTCCATGGATTAGTTCAGGGTGCTCACCATGATAAAGAGAAACGAAAAAATAGTCGTTCTACCTTGACAATTCGTGCAAATAAAAGTGATGAAAGACTACCAAAGTCCGCCCTGTGACACAAAGTTCTTGCAATATTATACATACTTTTAGCATAGTCTGTAGCATACAATGCATAAACTTTTAATGTGATTTTTAAGCAGCGGGCAATCCACTGAAAATATTGACCACTGAAGAAGGGTTCAATTTCGAATAAGCAATCGAGGTTACATATCAAATATTTGTCTGTGTCAAATGCCGAATAAACTTTTCTTTGACAAATTTCTTGTCGCCTGAGCTGCATAACTAGACACGACCTGTTGATTGTATCCACGCCATATCTTTATCCTTTACGCCTATGTGTGATTACGCTCTAAATGGTATAAAACGTGCTTTTGGTTTTCTCATGTGGATGTGGGTGTCGAGTATATTAAACTTAAAGGGATTGTGGGGATGTCTTTGTCTTTCTGTAAGTACGGTAATAGAACGGGAATTACTCAGGACTTCAATCGATAACGTTAATTACAACCAAGGGCAAGAATATATAGGAAGAAGTACCGCCGATGCACGAGTCTCACATAGCTCAAACTACTTTGTAAAACAGACGTCGGTTTAGCAACTTACACGTACAGTACATGTACTTGTCATTAACCTGCGTGTATCAAGTTCTATGGAATTCATTACTCGGTATACAACGGTCATTTACTATGTAACATCGGATTCGGATTTGGCTAGTAACTGGATAGGTGATCATCAAAACACGGCTAGTAAATGCTACCTAGTCCTTGTAGTCAAGATCAGCTACATGTATAATGTGGGTTAGCATAAAAACGTAACGGCGTATATATCAGTGTAGTTCTGGGACGCAAAATGCCCCTGGGTCATTTGAAAATAGCAGGAGTATACCTCCGGTCACGAGTTTCTGGTTATCTGTCACTAGTATAGTTGTATCTAATGTAAACAGTGGTAATGGTCTCGGATCTACACCAAATCAAATCAAAACCGTACGTTGCTAGAATGAGCTTAGTGGATCAATTTATGTAAACAATACTATATTTACCTAATTCGAAGTCAACTATATGGACACAGGCTATGGACAACTGCTATTGTCAATTGCTATGGATAAATCGGTGGGACGGTCATTTTTGTAAAAAAAAAATTTTTTACACACCACTTCAAGATCATGGAATGCTGAGGTTTTGTAGTATAGGTAACCATTATTACCTAATTTCTTCACTCAGGTATCTCGCATGATCATACAGTATTCATTAATTCATTAACTGCTATTATATCGAGATACATACAGTCGTTACGGTACACTAGCTGTCACGTTGCCGATGCTACAAGTTGCAACAAATTACATGGTGCTGCAATTATCACGCTAGAAACTATGTCTCAATTCAGCGACTGTGACAAAGTGATAAATTTCACAGAGGCACGTCTGAAGCAAAACGACAGTAACTATGGTAACCAAGATTGCAACCCTCTCAGGACAACCCGCCGTGGCGTATATAGCGTTAGGTATGCAACGCAACCTTCAAGCACCGCTTTAAAAGTGGGGCTTCTTTTGAGAAAACTGTGCCTTTTATATATTAAAAAGGCTAAGCACTTGTCAAGGACAACATCAGCTATCTTCTGCAGCTAAATACATGTATATCCCTCGCAGACGCCCGAGGGTTTTAATTTCAAACTCAATCTAAATCAAGATCCCCCAGTACGAGTGTTCTTTATAACCTTGGGTCAACAATGTGGGCCTGAGAATTTTTTTAACAAATAAGCATCCACCTGTAACTGGCTCTATTGAGGTGGGGTCAAGTTGGTACGTTGTGATTAAATTATGGAGAAAGTCATTTAACTGTCAAGGAAGGCAGTCTTTCATCCCACCGGCCCCGTCTCTGTTGTATTAAGAAATGGAGATAGAGCGCTCTGACCTCTCGCCAACCGTTATTAGCAGTGCTATAGCTGGGATCCAGCGGGAGACGGGCATGCATCTGGGGTGGACACACACGGCGCCTGAGCGATGGAATGCCGATTTGCGGCGACTTCAACGACGGGACGCTTTGTTGGGGAGAAATGACCCGCCGATGGACCGGCCGATGGACCGGCCATACGGCCGCCGTGTACATTGTGAACGCCTCATTGCCTCGAACGACCTCTCGACTGGAACAAGAATGTGTGTCAGGCAAATATTATGGCTGCATGCAGTGGGAGAGACAGGGATAAAGAGGTCTTAGCATATGTCTTAGTGATGTTAGTGGCCCAGAAATGTTTAGCCTTAGTGCATAAGATATAGGCTACCTTTTCCTGTACTTCTGGTTAGAGCACACGAACGCAGCGAATCGTAACAAGAAGTAGTGTACACTATCTTTATTCGCCTTGGGTTTCTTTTTGTTTCTCTTGGTAGTATAATATATTAACAGAAATGACAAAGCGAGTAACATTAGCATGATCTACGGTGACCAAACGAGGAAGAAGGGAAACCTTGCCAAAATTACAGTACATAGTAAGATTGTTTTTTTTTTTTTCCTTTTTTTCTCAGAAAAGGCAACGCTTTATGTTCTAAGATCTGGAAGTGAATTGTATGAACTATTTGCTTTTTGCGCCTTTGTTTGCTGTCCTATTTACCATTTTGTGTGCTTTTGAACATTTTAGCCACAGCGTTGGTAGTCTCTAGTGTGTTCAAAAATGTGTATGTGCCGTCTTGGTCCTTATGTGTTGTGTCTTTCTGGGTCAACACAGGCCAAGCATCAAAGCACGACACTTGCCTATTAATACTGCTTGCAGTCACGGCCTCCTATTCAACATGCGATGGTCACGGTTTTGCATTAACACCGATCACGCATGCGCGGGCCTGCAAATTAGCCGAGCGTGCCCGCACTCGGCGTGTGAAGCAAGGAAGGTGGCAGGGAGATGCATGGCTCATTTGAAAACCTGATCGAAACAAGCATGACTCACATCTCTCGAATTACAAGTGCATTCGGCAAAATCGATTGTTTAACGAAGTCTCTTGGCGTTGGCGGCAACAGGACACAAGGGTGAAGAAACATACTGCAGTGTTTTTTTTTTTGCAGAAGAGCATTCACTATGTCACAGGATACAGCAAAATGTCATAGCCTTCACAGAATGGATACCGCCCAGTTCTCTATTAGTTAGATCGGACCAAACATGTGTGTGAAGACGTTGGCGCTGCTCTTCTTTTGTTCCTTCCACGCTCAAGGTGGGTCTGAACTTGCAGTTATAATGTTTGTTAAGAAATATATTCATTATTGGTCGAAATGAAATTCAACATTTAGCTGAGATTGCTCTTAGACTAGAGTGTGTAATTTTAGGGTGTCAGGAATGCCCGAGTGTAAGCAATAACGAAATAAGTCAATGATTTTGCATCTGATTTGTAAATAGCATTTTGTACAGTTTGCAAAAACAATGGCTTTGCTTTGTTTAATATTAAATTATTCACAAAACCTATATATGAGTAGGTGGTGTCTACATATACACAACACATTATTCCGTGCAGTCGGTTGTTTCGCGTGTTTTACTTAGTCTTGGCCACAGCTGGTCGAATTTATTGTACTCTCAAACAATCCGCCCTTCCATGAAATTGTTATGAATCGTCCATCCGATCGATAATCCCCAGCTTTTACAATAGTGGCGACACGTGCCAAAGCCGATGTTCGTACCTATAGTAACCTGGACAGATTCTTTTAGTCAGGGACCCCCGCCCACCCCAAGCTAATACACCAAAGCCTCGGTCTCAAGAGCTCTGGTCGGCACAAAGTTGGTGATCTAATTGCCTTCCCAGTTCGAACATATTCGGCGTTTTTTGGCGTCAGAATTAACGGACCGATGCTATTAGAAGAGGAAGACTTAAAAGATCAGCAGTTATGTTACTGTGACCAGTCAGACACACCAAAGGGATATTCTGTATGTAAACGTTGAAGTCCCCCTAAATGACTATCACTTCATACGGAATTCAAGTTTCCACAAATTACAACCGGCGAAAATCGAATCGATCGATCTGAAAACAGGCATCTTGTGGGCACCCTTATACATTGACCTGGCACGAGGATTGGGCAGACTTATGCTGTCTAACATTTTATGCAATTTGTTCGTGGCTCCTCGAAGGTGTATACACCCACCTCACCCACCGGCCACCGCCGCAGTTTATTATAGGGTCTGTATATACATGTATCACTGACAATTCTACACAGTCTTGTTGAATGGGATTTCCCTGTATTTGAAATATGTCTGCTATGGCACTGTACTTAGTACCAAAACATGGAAAGACTATAAAGAAAAAGAATTACCGCGAGCGCCCAAGTACGACCGAGGCAAACGTGACTTCAGCAACAAATACCATAACCTTTCCTCAGCAGTGTAACACACGTGATTACACCAAAGTTAGCCCAAACTCGTTAAAATGTTGTCAAGGTTTAGCCCAGAGCCCCAGTGACAAACAATCAAATGACACAATTAGGGAACAAAAGAAGACGCCTCGGCGATATCTCTGCCACGGTTTTGTGTAGTTGCTCTGGTTTCAAAGCACAAATCTGCAGCACATATTGCCCCCAAGGGTACATGTACATGTAGCTGGTGCTGAGCTGCCTGCGAACACCCAGCTACAGGTGCCATGCCTGAGGCCCATGCGTGCACTCTTGCGACAGAGGCCCCAGGCCTCGGTGTAAATATCAGAAGAAAAGAGGTTCATTTCTTTGTTGGAAGTGCAGCAAGTGTTTCTCGTGTGGCAGCATTTCGATAATGTCGCCAACAATCGCTGACATCGGCGAGTGTTAAATGTCACATCGGTCGGAAATTTCGATATCTTCGCTGGCTGTTCCTCTTTCTTGTCTTTTGAGGAAGTACAAACAGGTGTCAGTTGTATTGGTTTCCTTTATTCAGGTCCTAAGTGTCTCTTAGTTTTTCACGTCACAACGTCTTAAAATAAAACTCATCTTTATTGTCAACATCAAAATACACTCAATCCTGTTAAACCTGTTAAAAGGGGACCTACATATTAGGACAACCTGCTTATACATGCGTGGATAAGGACCATGTTTTGAAGATCGATATACCTTCCATGCATGTGCACGAAATGATATGCTCCATGTTATTGGGCCTATCCATGAAGACCATTTTTAAATGTCCACTATCTTGTTGGTCCCATAGCTTGTCTTTATATAAAGGTTCATCTGTAACTGGTTTCTGTAAGGTGTAATGCCACAGGTGCCGCCCAGTCCAGTAGCCTCTACTGCCAGGATATCACCACTTTATTATTGGAAAGTCTGGACCAATGTTTTTACTATTTTAACCTGACACAATTGTACCTTTGGACTAATCCGCATTACTGGGGGGCAGTTAAATGTCAACGAAATCAATTTGATAATTAGACATGCGGGGTATCAGGAGCCGGTATGGTATGCATAACGGGTGATACCGCTCGCTCTCTCTTTACACAGTTTGCCCGTCGTCAATTAAGGACAGGTGACTGAATCATCTGCGGCCAAAGGAACGTTCCAGTTGTCCTAACTTTCGTATTCTATGTGTATCTCTTTGTTTTGTTTTGTTTTTTTTTTTCAAATTTATCCACTTGGGTTAGTCAAGTACAAATACGTGTATGCTTCTCTAATACAGAAACCTGAACTTTCGGCTAAATGTATACGGAGTTTTCTCTGTGGCAAACCGCGTGCCACAAAGCATCCGATGTGGGTGGGTAGGAGCCACTTTTCACTCAGTCACCCCCTCCAGCTGAAGTACGCCCATTTGCCTTTACCACCGCAAGCAAAGCAGAGCAGTGCTACGTATTAGGCCATTTTTTATGGACAAGCAAGGTTAACGCCCATCCTTTGCAAAAAAATATCATCACACAGGTCCGTATATGAGCAGGTGTGTCCTTCCAGTGAGGCAGCAAATAACGCAAAAAATTGCAGACACTGTGCCACAGAACATTTCTTTTATAAGTTTGCACAGACACTTTGCCTTGGCTTAATTCCTACGTACATGTACGCTGCCAAACGTTCCAGAAGAAAACTCTGTCCTTTATGAAAGATTAATCGCAAGACTCTTCCATCTTAATAGACCAAAGCCACAGCAAAGGAATCGTCTCCACAATCACCGCTACGTTCGTTTAGCCGTCTTTTTTAACTGTTTAGATCTCTAGACATCTTTTGACACGAACTACTTTCAACCCAGTTGATTTTTATATCTGCACTGTTATGCGCCCATGGAGCCGTTAAACGACCAGGAAAACCTGCTAGTTCTATGTCGAGGCATCCAGGACGTTATTTCACGGTAGATAACGTCGGACAGTAGACATTTTGCCGTTCTACGTGAAGCAAAAAACAAAATATTGGCACATCATAGGATTTTAACTCGTGACTTGAACGAACGCATGACTTCATTGCAGACAAACGTTATTTCTACTTGTCATTATGCAATATGGTGTCAAGATACCTCGCAATTTATTTACCATACATTGCTTCTACTTTTTTCCAACTGCAGTGTGTGATTGTGGTTTTCTTTGGCTGTTGTAGCCCTCAACAATAAAACATAGTCGCATACATTACACTTTCGTCGTCAAGGTGCATGCCAGCAGAGCGGCTCGGCAAAACTTCGTACATGTACAGTTCCTTTTCATCTCATCGGGCTTAACACGACATGCCTGCTCATCGCTGACGGGCGTGCAACTTAGGATGGCAGGAAGGTTAGAACGGAGAGATTCATTGTGCATGTTTCGCACGAGAAATTTGAAACTATGGACCGTGCTGAAAAAAATGCCTCTTACTGGGACGTTTCACCAAAGCTGCATTTCATGATGTAAAACATTCGAATTCTTGGATATCGTCAACACTTCTCTGGTTGTTCACTGTGCCTCCCAACTTTGTCGCTATCGTTAAGATTTATATAAAAACTACATTACTTGTGTCAGGCAGATAACATTTTTCAGTTTTTAAAATATTTACTGCCTTCAATATTTATATGTTGGTATATTGGTTTAAGATGTGTCTTGCAACACCGGGTCTTCTTGTGTGAGCATGGCCGAGTGTCATATGTACCTTGACCCAGTTCTTTCCCTCAACAAGAAGTCCCACAGAAGGTGTTAAAATACAAACGGGTTATTTACAACCTGCTAATGGGCGCCCCTACAACGTATCAGTCATTAGACACAGGCGCCATTCACTTCGTGTCGAATACCTTGAACGCCGTAACCGCCATCCTTTCCTTTGTCGGTTCGTGACGAACACAGTTGCTTTATTGTACGTTGCCAGTCAGCGAGAGGCGTTTCGTTGTACTAACGTATGGTCCCACATGATTTACGCGGGTCGAATACCTTTCTAAAATACATGTACGACACAGTTACCCCCACCCCCCGGACCAAAATGTGGGGAAAAGAAGAACCCTGATGTGCATTTGTATATTTGGTAGCTCTGTTTCATATAGCTTAATGGGCCTATGAATGACATATGTCTCCAGCATCATTGTATCAAATGTCAACACATTTTCGCTGATATGCAGGATGCAGTTCATCGGAGGGAGGGAGGGGGGTCGAGGGTGGAGGTGGGGGTTCAGCGCCGTGCTGATCCTAAAAGGTAAAAAGGGCACGTGGTTCATTCAGAAGAGCTTCGTTGGTGTGACGGGTGGATGATAGGATTCATTTCCGATATGGGTCATTTTCATTTCTTTTTATGTGTGCAACTCGACTCGTCCGACGATATTCATGTATGCGTGCACGATTGTAGTTACATGTGACTCCATTTGAAAATCCACTTTAATTATATTTTATAATACGCAACAGAACACCCCACGTATGATAAACCGATGTTACAGTACAGTATATAGTTACCAAGCATGTGGGAAGAGAAAAAGGTACAGTAATTTGTGTACTTAGTGAGAAGTACACCAATTAGGGCATCAAATGTTTCAGTGTCCTGTATCGGTTGAATGCATACATATATGCCATGTCTTCGGTGAGAAGTACATCAATTAGGGCATCAAATGCTTTAGCGTCCTATATCGGTTGAATAGATACATATATGTCATGTAGCATATTAAATGTTTTTAAATGTTGCTACATTTAGGTATCCGTACATGAATGTCGTTATGTTTAAGTGGTACAGCAATTCCTTCACATTCGTATTCTGTAAATTCCTTACAAGCCACTGTTTCATATACATGTACATGCATTCCCCGTGCACGGCGCACGCGTGTGCACGTTTTTCCCATTGCATGTCACTGATACACGACTTTCCGTGCATTGCACAGATGCTTTTGGCTTACATGCCACTATTACACGAATTTTCAAGGGCAATCTAACAGGGTGATCTAATCAAATGATTCGCGGATTTCTTGTTGCTGAACTACATATTATTTTCTTAGTTCGTGTGATGACGGTAAACTTTCCACACAGTCACATCCGGGTTAATTTTAAAGGTGTGGCATTATGTTTTCATTTCTTTTTATGCGTGCAACTCGACTCATCCGACGGTATTCCTGTACGCGTGCACAATTATATTTTTGCTGCATGCGTACATTGCATATCTACATTTGTTCCTCTTGCTTCCCGGATAATGCCCCTAGGTACCACATTTCCATGAATAACAACCATTTTTTTTTTCAAGTGGACAAATTAAAGTCTGAAATACATGCTATACAAATGGTTCTATGCCATCGTTCTTTAAAGATAGATGTACATGTAGCCGCTAGTTTCAACGTAATAATAAATGGAAAATATATTACCAGAGAGAATCAACGGTGTGCAGTCCATTGGTATTATATAGAAACAGTAGCAGTACTTAATCATCAATCAATCAAGGAAGCAATCGCCAGATTTGTATTGCACCATTCCACAATGCATGCCACGCAATTATAGTGCTCATGGCGCAGGAAGCACCCCACACATTTATATACCATCAATTAGTATGGTCTTGATTTTGACCTTTCGCTTTTGCAAGGTCAGGTGCTACATTGTAGATCACATTTCAAACAGGAGAGTGTTCTAAATTTCATTCACAACAAGTGCAATACTGCACATCCTTTTCCAGGCATAAAGCTAAAGTTAGAATAACATGACCTTGGACTGCAACATCAGAGCAAATATCAAACGTATTTTTGAACTTAATGTATAAATAGAAGTATAAGCACCCATGCCTAATATTATCTCAACTAATAAACGCGTCAGATACAGGTTAAGGTACACGAAACAGAGCTGCATGTACCTATTGCAGATATTACAATTTTAATCAGAACGTTCATAAAATGGAGCAATTATATAAAGCATATGCTCACCCTTCTCTGAGTAAATACGAATGGTCAAATAATACTATGGCATGACTAAGCTTCGGGTCTTTCTCTGAGGTTAGCTTAATGTCCATTTTGCCCGAGTTGCAATCGATTTTAATCTCCGTCATGAACGAAAGCGACAGGTGACGGACCGTAACATCAGCGTTCAATAGCCTCCGGGCTCAGACAGTCCCCGTGTCACATCCAGCTAAAGGCCAGGCACAAGGTCGTTTATCCTGATCAATATCCAGCCAGATGTGTCTTAGAAATCGATGGCATCTGTTTGCTGTCAGTGTAAATTACGTTATCATGGGATATTATTTTTTCATGTATTGCTATAAATATTACACGATTTTTTTTTCACTATTTTTTCCGCGTTTGCTCATATGTCCATTAGTGGTGTCATAAAAAAATTCAAATTTGTAATCCTTTAATTTTCTCATGATTCCTAACTGAAAATTTTATTCTAAAGATGTGTTTCTATTTCCCACCTCCCCACTGGCACTTTATTGGACTTTACTACTTTTTAAAAACACAGTTAATATACCCTAATTACTTCCGACTGAACTATCAAAACCCGAATTTTAAAAGCACTTAAAATGAGTAGGGGGTGGGGATTTAAAATGACATTTACGATTCCACCCCAATATGATGCTATGTTCTAAGTGATAGCCATTTGTATTGTCTGTATGCACTTTAAGATTGCCATTAGCGATAATACAGGTACATAATACAGCAAGTTTTGTTTTAGATAAATTTAGTTATTAGTGTAAATGGGTTTCTTTGTGCATCACCAAACCAGTGACATGTATTTGAAGCCTGTACATCGTGTTCGATCAATATTTAAAGGTGTATTAAACTTTGACCTTACAGGCAGCAGTCTCCCTAACCCGGTTATCGTCTGGACCCAGAAGTCTCATCTGTGGTCCCGGGTCCGCGGTCTTCAGGGGGATCCCTTACAATGGGGCCATGGGGTCTACACCAAAGGAAAGCTGTTCCAGAGTGTTTCAGAGAAAGGTAGCCACCGGTACGGGATAGCCGTGGACGAGAAACGCGACAACGTGTGCTGGAGTGACCTGGATAGCAGCAAAGCTGGGATCTACTGCCAAGCATTTAATAACACCATCAACGGAGATCTGGATACCAAGTTTGCAGTGGTCAGACAGGATAGTCAGGAGATTCGGGATATCACCATAGACTGGCAGACCGGAAACGTCTATTACGCCGCCAACACGTGGATAGTGGTGGCTCCGACGGTCGGCAGCACGACGAACGTGTACAAGGTCTTGTTTAGCGCAAATCTCACGAATCCGTCTGGAATCACTCTGGATTCGGATACAAGGTATATAAGTACAGGACATACTTCGTACATTATGGTAACATGGGGCATTTGGTGCGACAAAGTCAACAATTTCGCAGTAGTCGGTTTCATTGAGAATCCAAACTACATATGTACCCTTGGTCACATGACTACCTTTTAGCCAATCGCATTATGTCATACGAAAGTTGCCCAATTAGGTGGTGTCCCCTTTTCGCACATGTTCGATTCTTCGGGTATAGAGTCGAGCCACAATGGGTCAGTTGTGATTCGCGTTGATGCTACATGTATTCTGTGGTTGATTTCTTAATTTGAGTAATTAATAGCCTTTAGTTTTATTTAGTACGTTACCTTACATAAGTTACATAACCCATTTAAATGTAACACAATATAGCAACGATTCAGTATTTAGATGTAAATGTTTAAACAAAAGGTTAGATGACGTTCGCTGCAGCGTGCTAACACACTTATCCGATATTAGAAAACAAAACTTGATTTCAATGTCAACGACAGGCTTTGATATACATGGGCATATACAGGCATATCTAAACAATATGTCCGTTGAGTGCAACTCTGTGTCAGGATTACCCCCCTGCACCCCCAAGTAATTTTTTTTATTAATACTACGTTCAGCTTGTCATCTATTTTAACCATACAAAGCATACTTCCTAGAACCAAACAGAAACAAGTCTGCTCTCTACTTGGTGTGACTTTTTCAAAAGTGAGTCGACACAGAATAATGTACATGTACTTCCCGCACAAAAAAGAGAACATTCTATCATCGTCATGCATCCGCATTAGGTACAACATCAATGACCAGGGAAAGGCTGTGGTTTATTACGATGGGGTTACCGAGAGATATTTCTGTGCGTGGAATTGCACCTAATTATCAAAATCACCTGCAAAAAAATTCTGGGACGCGCTGACACTCTAATTGTACATGTGTCTGGATTCTCACTGGAGACCAGTGGTATAGCGCTTTCCACTGCAGATTAATCCGCCCCATACATGTATGCTGTTGTCCAGCAATTTTCATTCCTGTAGCCCCTCAACCCAGTATAGCCAACGCATTCATACCTGAAAACGTGGACATAAAGCCCAAACCCTCTCACTCGAATCCATGCCCGACTGTATTTTGGTTGTTCTTGCACTGGTCACGAAAAACGTCAAGTGCACTACCTGTCAGAAAGAAGGTCAGCCTTTCACACAACAGCTACATGTACATGCTGAGTGGCAGAGAAGGCAGATGATTCAGTTTGAAGTGGCACTCGTCACAGTCATTGCTGGGCGTGAATCAATGTACCTGAGTCACACTGCTTACCACTCATCGGAATTTTTTCTTAACTAAAAAACCTGGTAACGATTAATCAATGATGACGAATGTATTATGGAATGCGACATGTACTTGTACAGGCTCCATGTACTTTTGAACCATTCTCATGATTATGTCATAATTAGATACATTGCCTTGATGTGTACTTACTACATTTATGTCTTGTATACTACACAGTATATGATAAAACAATTTCGAAGTGCATGATACATGGATGGTAATCCATGCTTTCATTCATTTATTCATTCACTGACATGATTAAATCACAATGTATACTTTAGTCCCAAGTAAACTTTCCATTTGCGAAATCCCAAAAGGATTATGATTGGTGAAACTATCACTTCAATTTGCCATCTGTTTCCTTATCAAGAACTGTGATTATGACTGCAATATATGATAATACATTACGAGATACTAGAATTCAAAATACTAGAATTAATTTGTCACAATGATAACTTAATGCCGCTTTGACCTTTGCACAAGCAGGGTTATGTCAAGGTAAATTACATTAACAGACCAATCGAGAGCGGCTTAGGTTCCATAATCCCGGTGTACGTGCATTAGGTATTCCTGCCAGCGTATTGTTTTGCTATTGATCCGAGTCTCATAACCTTGTCATTGCAAATGCCCTACCCATATTAAAAGCTCTACAGGTCATGCTCGATTGAAGCTATGGCGATGAGTAACCCATTTATAAAGTATTACGTGTAATATCACCTAAAAATCCGCTTCCTCTCCTAACGTCTGAAAAAAATGTAATTCGGTTTATTAGGTCCACCTTCATTGCCCACCCCACCCTCTCAAAACTATGGATGTGTTCATTGTGTCTGCATCCTGGTAGTGTCGTACTTCTCGCTAGTGACGTACATACTTGTATATGTATACAGTTGTCATGATGAGATCGTACTGTACCAGTCAAAACGTAATGCACTTTGCCTTTATCACTACTGTTAACGACAAGCCAGCAGACCATCTACTCGGTTTTTCTGTCCACTAGGCTACATTTTTCTCCTCGCAGAAAATCCCGAAAATATGAACCTTAATTCTAAAGCCATGGAACTGTTGCAGTGCAAAGGTGTGGGACTACTAGAGCCAATGGGGAAATTTCAAAAACTTCGTATTGACATGTGGGATGTATATGTACATGTAGGACCTCAGATCTTTTACATCTCTGTTAAATTCACATAACACAACGGTTTATCTCGTTGTAATATGGTGAAACTTAGTGACACGTACATGCAATGCAAAATGTAATTGCCCACCCCCTCCCCTCCCCGCTTGACTTCCGCCTAGACTGTATTCCTGGATACAATGTACGCGTACACAGCACACGAGAGCCCACATATACAATTTTGTCCTGATTTGTTGATTCTTTAGTTGTACATGTATAGAAAAATGTGTCGGTGATGAGGTCTTTGGCCTAGCTCTTAAGCTCTTCGATTCCAGGCAACTGTTTTGGACAGACACAAGAAAGATCGAGAGGTCGTCCCTTTCTGGAGAAGATCGTGTCGTCCTCGTGAATAGCGATATTCAGGAACCCCTGGGCATCGCCTTGGACCGTCTGTTACGCCGCGTGTACTGGGTGGACAGAGACAAGAGCACCATAGAGACGTGTGACTATGACGGAAGTAACAGGCGTGTCATACACACGGAGTCCCCGCCCGAGAGATACCTCGGCATTGCACACTACTTTGTGAGTGGCCGAATTTTGTACTAAAGGGATTGTTATATTGCCTAATGCCAAGGTCACAAATGGCATACGATGCTTCTGCAACGCCTCTGCGGCGGATTTTCCCTCAATTTCTTGCGATTATCGTGCAATTCTACGGGGCCGGCAAGGCGGCAGCTGCGATAATTGCTGCTCCTGCGGCGACCGCAGACAGTCTAGCGCGGAGTTAAACATTTTTTTTTTGACCTCGCAGGCATCGCAGGGTTGGGGGTGGAGAGGTGTCGTCGTGCAGGTATAGTGCCAACCAAGTGCAGGCATCTTACAATGTCTGTGCGATGCCTGCAAAATTTTAGTGACCATCATGGAGCGGCAAAGTGCGGTAAAAGCGCACGATGTATGTACGAGTGCTGCCAATATCATGAGG
>JAAUYG010002527.1_pt1 | contig 15097 bp, 10 predicted proteins | sample 7278091 | NCBI WGS metagenome assembly JAAUYG01 (sample SAMN14350201, study PRJNA611818) | marine sediment metagenome | isolation source: surface marine sediment (0.6m) | place: French Polynesia: Moorea | collected 2018-08 | reverse complement strand
GATGATACTTGTCACTGATTGACTCACCTGTTGTTCGAGCCCTTCCATTCTCTCACTGTACACCCTCTCAGTGGCGAGTAACCGCTCCTCATTCCCGCTAGCCTCCTCCGTCAGCCTCTGTTTGGCAGCCTGGACCTCCTCCAGCAGTCGCTGTCTGACAGCGTGTAGGGACTCCTGCTCCTGTTGGTGGGTCTGTTCTAGGTGCATTGTGTGCTGGGTATGCTCCTCGGCAGACACTGCTAGCTGCTGGCTGAGGGAAGCCAATTCAGTTCTCAGCTGTTTTACGTTGGTCGCGCTTTCTGTCACTCGCTGCTCGGCAGCAGCCTCAGCCGTCCGTGCCTCAGACAGCTGCTGTTCTAATGTCGTGACTGTCTTTCCGTGTGTTACTTGCTGACTACTGAGCTCAGATAAAGCTGACTCTAAACGTGAGCTGAGGTCATCCCTCTGTGACAGACTGGCACCTTGCTCGTTCAACAAAACAGAAATCTTTTCCTCTGCCTGTTCTAACTTTCCTTCCAGCACCATTATGTTGCCTTGGTAATGTTGGGCTTCTCGGTGTTTTTGATTCGCGGTTTCCCTCAATGTAGCGATCTCTTCATGTGAGGCTCTAAACGATTGTTCCGCCTGGATATACGATGTTTGAAGCTCACTTTGCAGAGAGTTAGTCTTTGCTCTTAACTCCTGAAGTTCCCGTTCCACTAATTCCGCTTCCTTTGTCTTTGTGGTGAAGTCTGATTTTAGGCATTCAAGATCCTGGTTGACTCTGGTCAGCTCTTCCTTCCGATAGCCAAGCTCAATGTTGGCTTTGTCCAGTTCAGCAACGTACTTCTCTACTTCCCGTTCTGATTTTTCCCACTCGACTTTCATGCTGCCTTCGATCTCCATCATTCTCTGGACATCCTCAGTCAGTCGTTCTTTTTCCTTGGTCACCGATGACAGTCTAGTTTCCACGTCGACCTTGGCCTGCTGTAAGTCGCAGAGCTCCCGCCGTAGATCATTCTGCTCCAGGCTGGCATTGTTTTTCAGTTCATTCAGTGCCTGCTCCAGGCCACGCGTTTTTTCCTCCTCCACATGGAGCTGATCCTGAAGAGCTCGGACCAGATCCTGGGATGCGGTTAGCTCTGCGGCTTTCTGTGTGGATTGTTGCTGTAACTCGTTCTCCAGAGCGGTCACCTGGTGGCAGCGACTTTGCAGCTCACTCTGGATCTCTTCACGTTCCTGCTGGACTCTCTCCAGCTGCTGCCTCACTCCGGATTCCTGCTGCTCTGTCTGGTTCACCATCTGCTCCAGAGATTGGCTGTGCTGCCTCAGCTCTGTGATCTGGTTCTCCAGACCCCTCAGCTGCTGCTGGGACTCCTGCTTCATCTGAATCTCCATGGAGCTCTTCTGGATGACCTCACCCTCCAGAGCCTGGATCTTCTTTCTCAGGTCGCCAGCTTCCTCGGCAGACCTCCGGATCTGCTGTTCCAGTAACTGTTCGTTCTCGGTGGCTTTCTGTTTGACGTCAGTAACAAAAGCTTCGCAGTCCATGATCTTGCCTTCTCGTTGATCCAGGACGTCCTGTAGCTGACATATCTCTTCCTCCAGCTCCTGCTCCTTGATGTCGGCCTGTTTCAGATTGGTGCGTAGCTCTCCCACCTCATCCTCCACACGGCGTCTCTCCGCCTGGAGATCATCCTCCAGCCGAGCCTCGCGACTGTGTGCCATCTGGAGATTTTCCTCAAGCAGGGTGACTTCTTTACGTGACCTTGACAGCTTCTCTTCCAGTTGTGCGACATGGTCCTGGCCGAGTTGAACCTGCTGTTCCAGTTTGGCGTTGGCGGTGCGAATTTTCTCCATCTCTTCCAGAGTGGTCTCCAGCGTTTCCAGGTTGCTGCGAAACTCCTGCGCCATGGCTTGTGCCTGGTTCAGCTGTTCCTGCAGCATGTTTTCACGACCGTGCGCCGACTGCAGCTCCTCGGCATGCTGCTCCTCTAGCTGAGTGACATGGAGCTGTGTCTGGTTCATGCTCTCCTGTACTGTGGTGAGGAGATGACTCTTCTCCTCCAGCCGGCTTTCCATGTTGTGTAATGTATCCTCAGCGATCTGCAGCTCGTTTTCAGCTTTCTGACTCCGGGACTTCATTTCCTTCAGCTGTGTCTGGACAGTTGAAAGCTCTTGTTCAAGCTTCTGTGCCCTTTCCTGAGCGGCCTGTTGCCCAACCAGAGCTTCTGATACCTTCTGTTCTGTCAGGATTTTCTCCTTCTCAGCCTGCTCTTTGGATGATTTCAGTGCATTTTCCATCACTACAACCTTCTCAAAGTACTTTTCTTGGTTTGCCGCCAGGCCGTTGAACTTCAAGCTGTAGCTGTCGATCTTTTGCTGCAGTTCGCCACACTGGTCCCGCGATGCTGTCAGCTGCTCCTGTAGGTGGGAGATGGTCTGTTCCGAACTGTCCTTACAAGAACTGTACTTCTGCTTGTAGTCGTTCGCAGTTTTCTGTAGCTCAACGCTGGCTTCCTCGTATCCCTGTAGCTGCTCCGTAAGGTTAGAGATCCTGGCCTCAGTGTCCTCTTTACACAGCAGGAAGCTCTGCTCCATGGAAGAAATCTTCTCCTGGAACTTCCCCACCTGGCTCTCCAGACTGCCGTTACGACCCTTCACTGAGCGGATCTCCTCCTCCAGTGCCTGGATGCAGTCTTTGGAGGAAGCCGAGACATTTTGAAGCTGCTCGTCAAAGTCCCTAGCTCTCTGCTTCCACATATCACAGTCCGCATTCGATGACTCAATCTCTTTCTGTAATAAAAACACAGGAAGCACTTAGAAAACTTTCACTGCAAAACACAAGGACATTTAGACATGTGTAGGGGTATTATAGATCTGCCAGTTCAAACATATCATGATGGATACTTACAAGGAGGGATTACTTATTTTTCTCCTTTGCAGCTGATGTCTCTCTCAGGTTCGGCAATACACATAAATGCTCTTCATTGTGACACTAAAAATATACATAATGTCATTGCATTGTTGCAATTTAAATTTGGGGTGTTCAGTACACCAGAAATAGAGGCAATATAGGGCGATCATCAATTTCCGGACACGACATTCTTTGTGTACCTGGAGTGTTTCCTTGACTTTTGCTACATCTCGCAGTTGTTGAGCGACTTCCTCCATCTTCACTGTCAGGGCATGTTTGTCAGACTATAGGGGAAAGGAAACAATACAAGTTCTAAATTTCTGTCAAACAACACACAACATGTATAGCAAACACAAATTTACATGAACCCGAGAGAGCAAACCATTTTCAGATGTTTCGAGCTAGTTTCGATTATTAGCTACCTTGCAAGGATTGAGAAAAAACTTTAAAGACAAGAAACTTTATTTGAACTCCAATGAGTTTCTGGTGATCTGAGGATTTCCATTGCGTCATTCTGTTCAATACAACTGAAACTGCAACTGAATTCCCCATTTTACGTCTACCCCCACCCTGAAAGGACGAACGTTGACAATTACCGGCACCAGAGTGAGTGAAAGCCCTTAATTCCCCCCCCCCCCCCACACACACACACACACACGCCTTCATGCCATACTGGATCACATGCAATCAAAATCTTCCTATCTCATTCACTTGAATCGAAATATCCCATATGGTGATCAATAATGTAATAGTTAATACCAACCTGTAGGTCATCTCTCTCCTGTACAACATCTGCGACATTTTCCATAAGCCCTTCCACCTTAATCTGGAGCTCCTGTCTTTCAGTCTGAAATACAAGAGAAATTTTACAAAAATCCTGGGTCCGTGTATGTTATATATATTTGCATTTTTGATTCCAGGGGGGAGTGGGCATGTCCTGCTAATATGATCCCTCCATACTAATAGATCATTCAGTTAATTGATTTAATGAAAGTGTGCCACTTCTGCATCATCTTATGAATACGCTAAGTATTTCTCTGTACAATACGAGTGCTGAAGCACTTAATGTACATAATATTTATTAGATTACATCACAATATATATGACAGTACATAACAGAAAGCATTGCTTGCACAGATTATCAAGATTTCCTTACATCGGCCCCCATGGAAGCCCTCGATTAACATGATTAATTACATGAGATATTCACCTCAAGAGAGTCTTTCAGTCTCGTGATTTCCCTCGAATGCTGCGTAACTTCCTCCAGCTTGCTACCTAGGTCCGAGTTTTCAGCCTGCAATGAAACAAGGTATTATACATAAACCATACACATAGGATCGCTCGACAGTGCAGATGACACAAAACACATACAAAGAAAGGTTACTTAACTCATCAGGAGAAATTGTTTATGATTTTTTTAATATAATAAAAGCCTAACTGTACAAGCAAATTAAACATGACTGTGTATTTTGAAGTAAACTTTATATATAAATAGCACCCAAAGACCCAATTCCATCAAGATTACATAGCTAACAGGTACTTTATTTGTCAAAATTTATTAATAAAATGGTAATTTGCATCAATTAGTGTGGAAAACTACCAATCTGGAGCTGGTGAAGCTGTGACTTTATGATAGGTGAAACCTGCCAGCTTGCGAGATTTCCACAAGTCTATCAGATACGCATGGTATGTTTCAAAACTGGACAAGCCGCTGAAGCTAGCCTTACCTGAAGACTGCCTCTCTGTGCCATTACTTCATTCAGGTGTTGTGTGGTTTCTTGAATGTGTTTGCAAATATCATTGTACTGGCCCTGTATTGTGGATAAAGACAGAAAATAAAAACTCCCATGAAAATAACATCGGGAAAACCAGTAGTCCCCCTGATAACGGCCCACCTCAACTGTAGCCACCCGAATGTTATGGCCAGAAAAAGCTGGCATAAACTACATTTCAATTCAAAATGTCCCTCAAGAGCAGCCACTGGCCAAACATGACTAACAGCCCAGGGTAAAGGATCATCAAATCTCCCACGAACAGCCAGCACCTTGATGATCACTCTATGATTTCACTTGTAGTTTTCGGTGGCACGCGATTTTTAGAATTTGTCTGAGCTTCTGAAGCTTCTACAATGTTCGAACATTGCATTTTTACGAATGAATAAAATTATCTTGTTTTTGTGTCTGTGTTTTGTGCCAGTACAGTAGTCGCCCTCATAACGGCCCCTCCCAGGAATGAAAACCTGCCGTATGTAGCCAGAAAATCATGTCAACAACGATTCGGCCATGATGAATTTACAGCCAGCAACGGATGGCTGCATCGTTTCCAGCAGAGACATATGATCAAGTGGTCTGTGCTCAGTGGGGAGGCAGCAGATGTGAGCGACAGTGTTGTGGAGGACTGGCAGAAGCAGCTGCCAGACATCTGCAGAAACTATGCACCTGAGGACATTTTTAACGGCGATGAAACTGACCTGTTTTTTCGCTCATTGCCCTGCAGATCCGTGGTTGAGAAAGGCGACTCGTGCAACATGTGCAAAGGGGGAAAACAAGTAAAGGAGAGGATAACAGTACTTTGTGTGCCAGCTCAATGGGTGAAAAGTTGAAACCCCTTGATATTGGCAGATCCAAGAATCCCATTCAAGAATATCCTTCAAAGGATACTCCCCAGCCCTCCTTTTACTACAGCAACAAGAAGGCATGGATGAACTCTGAACTTTTGAGGCATGGCTGAAGCAGCTCAACCAGAAGATGCGCCTTGCTGGAACATGTGGAAGGAAAGTTCTCCTGCTCCTGGATAACTGTGGTGCCCAACCCCATCTGGAACTATTCCACATCGAGCTGTGTTTCCTCATGCCAAACACGACTTCCAAACTACAACCCATGGACGCTGGAATTATACAAGCAACAAAGGTAACCTACGGGAAAAAAAAACTCTTCCGTCATGTCCTGTTTGCTATGGATGAAGCAAACACTGCTTCGGATGTCACTAAATAAGTGAGCATCTTGGATGCTGTACTCTGGCTAAAATCAGCATGGGAAGCCATGACCTCAGATACAATCAATACTGTAAGTGTTTCATCAGGTGCGGCTTCAACACCGGTGGGACTGTGCCCGACGCTGAAGACGCTTCTGAAGATGGACTCCGGGACCCAGAAGACCTTCAGCCCCTTCTCCCTCCCGAGATGACCCTACGCAACTATGCCCAGGCAGATGATAATCTGGAAACCCAACGGACGTTCAGTGATGCCTGGGAGAGTGAACTTATGGAATACAACAGGCAGCACACCACTCCAGATCAGTATGTCCAGGATGACGACAGTGATGCGGAACCCCCTACCACACAGAATAACATCAGCGTGAAAGTCGCTTTCTCACACAGCATCGATTTTCGATACTATGCCCTGCAGACAGGCAACCCAGAACTCCTCGAATTGATGACCAAGGTTCAGGATATCCTGAAGGATGACCAACGTGAACATGGTGAAGCTGTTTCTACTTTGAAACAGAGTAAGATACTCCTTTTTTCAAGTAACATGATTGTTGAGTGATTGGATGGCAGTTCCAACACATCTGGATATGGTGCTCGTAACGTTGATCTCTATTGGTACTTAGTGAATCTTAATGTGGTGCTGAATAGGACTTCAGGAACAGTAACGGGAAAACACTGGGCCACGGTTATTGTAAAATTTGTTGCCCACCCCCACTTACCCCGTTCCCATTTTGTGGTTTCGTTCCCCCCCCCCCCCCCAACACAACCTCCAAGCTGCAGCTGATGGATGTCAGGATCATCCAAGCAACAAAGATGACATACAGAAAGAAACTCGTCTGATAGACATGTCCTTTCCAGGCCTTATTAGAGGGGGACTACTGTAGTGTAAAATGTACCAACAAACATTAGTCCAGCAAAATGATAAGTAACCTTTTTTAAATATACCGCAAAATCACTATGTGATCATATTAAGATGCAAATTCTTTTCAAGTATTATATGTCATTTTAATAAGTACACCAGTAACATCACAAACAAATGTACCTTAATGCAGTAGAGCTTAGTCTAGTAATAATTCAACTATTAAATTTTAACATGTTTGAAGATGTTGCAGTATGCTATAGCTTGTTTCATCTACTAACCTCCAGAGTTTGTTTTTCACCAGCTGTGTCACTCAAGGACTGTGTCATTCCTTCCAGTTTTCTCACAAGTTCACATTTCTCTGACTAAACATTGAAAAAAAAAAAAAAAAAGAAAAATACACCTAAATTATGTGTCAAACAACATGTTGAAACGAGTCAGAGAAATAAAACAAAAGAACCACAAGGCTACAACAAAGACAGGTATAAAGATTGGTAAAACACTTACCTAAGCCAATTCTAACAATTGCATAGACTTATACTAACAAGTGATCTTATTAATAATTATCTACTGGGTATGAAGCAAACGTCAAGAAGACATTTCTGGGAAGACACCTTTAACACGCATTTTTCCCATACCTTTTAAAATGTGTAAAAAGCATATAGTACTTACTTGCACGGTGTCTCTTTCATGCACCGTTTGACTCAAATTCCGTAGGATTTCTTCTAGCTTTCCGGCAAGTTCGTATTTGTCAGTCTGAGCAGGGAAAAAGAAAATCTTAGCAATTGCAAGTACTGGCGGGCAAATGGTATAAAGGCATGATAGTATCCGAAACTTATACGGTACCTACCAGAATAAAAGAGAAAAGAAACGACACTACACAAGCTGTTACCGAGAGGTGATAGGTAAAACAAAGCTACATGACATTGTACTTTTATGCTGTAGGCAAATTACCAGACACCTACAATGTCATATTATCTACTGTATAAACCTACATGTAATTCATAGCTCATCATGAAATAGCAGAGACATTAAATGCACCTGACCAAAAGTCTCATACCTGAAGAGAATCTTTCTCCTTCCCCACATCCTGCAGGTTCTGCCTCAAATCATCCACTGCCTTTGTCAGCTCGCATTTCTCCGACTGAAGGCCAAAACAAAAGACAAAGTGGAACGAGACAGGAAGAAATGGAAACGAACAACCAGCTTCTCAAAATCTTAACCTCTGTTAGCAGCTTAAGACTTAATTTTAACTGTTGTTCAACAGTATTCTGGAACACTTTAGAGATCAGAGGTACATGTACATGTAAACGCACTTTGTGGTCTGTAGCATACTTTGATCAAAGGTAGCACAATAGCAGTAACACTATTCTCACACTGATAAAGGTCAATTGCTTATTTGTTTTAAGAAAATACATACGGACAAAGCCAGGACTTGCTCCTGCAGCTGTTTCTCCAAGACATCACTTAGACACTCCCCATTTTCTAACGAGACATCTGCAAATAAAGACATCCTTGATGTACCTTCCAACAAGCTTATCTCAATAATTATATCTACGTAACATTTTAACAGCATTAAATCATATTTAATACTCCAAGGGGCATGTTTACTTGCCTCTTCTAAACAAACAAGTGCTGCACCTCTTGACAATATGATGCATATGGTCGGCAAAGGCACCAATGCACTAAACAAGAGGTACAAACACCAAGTACAAGGTTGCAAGTTATCGTATCTTTACGAGTCCATACAAAACCATAGTAGAACCCTAGAATTATGACCACCCACAACTGAAGAGAAATTGTCTTAATTGGTTGTATGGTTGTAATTATGAAATTAAAAAGTTCCCATCTGTAACCTCTGGTCAACAAATACCAGATGAGTGGGCTTAACTCTAGGGCGGTTCTCTGTGTTAAGTCAAGGGTTCCACTGTCATGTAGGATATAACACGTGATGCAGCATGCTCAGACTTACTACTGCTCTCCATGCGTCTATCAGCGAGCTGCTGATGATACAGCTCGGTCTGCCTGCTCAGGTCTGAGCGCAGCACATCGTTGGTCTCCCGAACCTTGGCCAGCTCCTCTGTCCTGTCCTTCAAGCTACTTTGTAGCTGGGAAACCAGAGCCTCCAGGTGCTGGGAGGTCGCTCGCACTCGATCGTACTCCTGCCGCAGTGAATCACTGCTGGACAGCTGGAGTGAGACGTACAGTTCAACCTAGTGTAATAACACCTGTATATAAAGACCACCCGCTTATGAGGACGACACGCTGCAGATCGTCAATACTATTGAACTAATGCTTTGTTGGTCTGTAAGGTTGTCCTTATCACATTTATATACAGGTTTTAGCTCAGATGATTTTGCAACTTATGACGAAGTTATTCTTCGTGAAAAGCCCAAAAAGCAAGCTATTAAACCCGAAATACTTGCCACACAGTTATAAGAAGTTATAAGACAATTACATATTTCAACCTGTTAGCATTAGAACATGAAGAAACAAACCACGGACCCCTGTTGGAGTCCCGATATATCATATATGGTGAGCAACGTAAGTGGGTGCAATTTAGGCTGTTCTCAACCCACAAGCCCACAACACAAACTTGTTGTAGTGTATGCATGTAAACATAATCATTACATGTACTTCTTTCATTTTGTTGAAACCAAATTTATCTAAACACATACAGGGTACAAATGTTTTACAGTAAGAATGGTAGATACATTACTAAGCAAATCCATATGATAAAATATTGGGGAAAAAAACAACACACACATTACCTGATCTCTTAGCTGTGCCAATTGTCCATACAGATCCGTGTTGTCTTTCTCCAGATGGCCGTTTCTCTCCTTCAAACTACGTACTTCCTGTACCAGACTGTGGTTTCTATAAGCCAAACCACAGGTAATATTAGACAGCTTGATTTAATTTTGGGGTTTCACTCGCAAAGTATACAATACAAAAAATTTCTGGATTCACCGTAGGGTTGTAATAATAGCTGAAATTGTTTATACACAAAGAGTCACATGCCTCAAGGAAACAATGTCTGAATGACTCGAGGTTTACATGTACTTTATTGTACTTTATATGTGCTTTAATCTAACATGTCACATTATATATCCTAATCTTGAGGGAATATAGAAAATTAATAATATGTGATCAAAAAGCACGGACTTGGAACGATCTACAATCCCAGCGGCGAACTTTGCCGCTACCTATATTGAACGTGCAGTAACTGAATATACCTATGTTGAGTGAGCTCCAGTGCCTGTTGCTCACTCTCATTCACTTCCAAACCTTCCAATTTCTGCTGGGCAGCCAGATACTGTCGCTGGGAGCCACTCAGCTGGCTCGACAGTTCAGATATATGCAGCTCTGAAGCAAACAAAATTCCAAAATATAGCGGTCTGTGCATCGAGAGAATACCTATTTTGTCTTTTGGCAGAGAAGCAAATTCTCTGAGGTAAGAACATCGTCTCACCCAGCTCACCAAGACACTTACCCATCTCCTTGGATCTACAAAGCATAGTTACAATGTCGTGGCAAAAAAGGTGAAAAATAAAACAGGAAATTTCAGATCTTCTCTAGAGATACAGCAGTTGCATATAACAGCTTCTGGGCATGTGTGCGTGTACATTGTATAACACACATGCATGTACATGTATGGTCATAAGACACAGTAAAAGTAAATTCAGCAGCAAAATTTGCCTTTCATTTAACATTTTTTGTCCTCTCAACACAGCAAGAAATAAATTAAAAGTAGAGTCACACCATCAGCTGATAATCCTGATAATGCCAGGGGGTAACTGTATATGTCTGTATGTTAGCTATCATTGCACAAAAACCTTTAATAACATACAAACACACTCATCCGGTTACTCATCAGGTGCTCTGACTACAATCACCACCAATTAATGTAGAAACATCGTGCATGAAACATGTGAAAGGAGATATCTACCGGTACTCAAACTCGCCATGGTCTGTTACCCACCCAGCTTCTCAATCTTGTCATCTTTCAGACGCACGTCAGTTTCCAATTCGCCTCTCAGGTGCTTCTCCGAAGTCAAGTTACGCTGAAGCCGTTTGATGCACTGTTCCTTTTGCTGTATCAAGATCTGAAAATAACCATGAACAGGGCCATTAAAAGACAGAATACGTCTCAACACAGCCTTTGGATAATTTTTTTTTTTTTTTTTTTTAATTGGAAATTTACTACCAAGTTATTAAACTACGTTAAATACACGTCTTATCTTGTAAATATATAAAGGGGCGAGTTTTGAACTTAATTTGAGAAGACGTAATCGCTATTCCAACAAAACCAGAACAAAGCAAATCAGCTTGAGGAGGGATTGCCATGGTGCACATTTAAACTTCATATTGCATTGTTGGCAAAGCAGATGACTGGTTATTAGCCAGATTTTGTTTACAGAGGGTATGATTGGCCATTGCTACCTTGCTAGTCATGACCGGACTGTGGACCATCTGGTGGACTGGAGACATACAGGGAGACATGGGACCCGGGGTGGACTGTGGGGAATAGAACCGCTTCAGTATGCTGCTGCCTGCCACCATACTGCTAGAGAATATCGTCGGGGTCATCTGTTGTCCAGCTAAAACATGCAGAAAGAGAAATATTAATGAAAATACTAACAGGCCACAAAATACCTTGGCAATGTTAAAATCTAACAGATGAGATTCGCAAGTATATAAATAAAACTATCAGGCTGAGCGTGATTATTGGAGAACAAATCCAGGGACATGTTCCATCAGTTCACTAATCAGCATGATGTGGACTAATAGCTCGACCCCGCTGGTCCATGTATATGTACTATTCAAAAGTTTCAAATCCACAAGACAAAGTTGAAAACCCCAAAAATATTCTTCTTCAGTTCTTCTAGACAACTTGATATCTTCATATGTGAATTTCAAGAAAACAGAAGCAAGGGGTCTACATGCTATATTAGGACTCGACACCTTACACCCAGTGTGCAGTGTCTTTTTTTTTATTGTCCTTCCTACTAGTACATACATGTACATATAGAATCTATGAGCAATACAAAATATAGAACAAAAGTTGATTTCAATTATTTTATCTTTGGAAATGTTAGTTGGTGAGGTAGGTAAAACAGACTTTACCTGTATATATCTAAGTATATGTATTGCAAAATTATTGTCAGTGAAGAGGTTAAAGTCGTTTTGACAATCTAGCAGTCTTTATATAGCGACTAGAGCAAGGTGATTCAAGCTCAAAGGCTTTGATCTCAGAACAAGGTTGAGTATGTAGATGTGTAACGTGTAAGTACTGGACCCATCTTATTCTAGTGCTAGCTCACAGAAACATTATGCCACAGGCTTTGTGTATTGCAAAAGTAACAGAACACATACATGTACACCAGGTATACTTTAATATATTTAACATGCTTAAGTATCATAAACGCAAACGTTAGGCAAAGTGAGTAAGACCGTGCGAGACAAAGGACTACCCATACAAAATATAAAACTTACAACTGCTCAATTGTCACTCAAAATCACCACCACTGGGTATTGTAGGTATTAAAAACTTAACATTATAATTACAATTCTCATGGATTATTGCACATTAGAAGATGAGAAGTGAGGAGAGATGCAAACTCAAAACAAACATGTCTAAAAAGAAAATCAGCAGGCGTATATTGTGTGTAGATTAAGATCCTGGAATTCATTATAATCTGAGACACCAGCCATGTTGTATCATCTGTATATTGTGTCTTAGCAAACCAACAGAAAAGTGCACACACACACAAACTTATATTCTACTGAAACACTAAAATTGACACGAATTACCAAATAATTTCTTTTTGGTATAGCCGCTAGAATCTGAAAATAAAATTGGCGATGCCAAAAAACTTGACAAAGCACATCAAAACAATAAAACTTGTTTTTATAGTCTATGTTGCAAAAAGGCATTTGTTAACATGGTTAAAGTAACCAAGTAGCATAAATTCTTGAAGTCCACCATGTCAAAACGTCTCAAGAAAGATACAAGACAAAGGTGTTAAAAGAAGAAAGGGTAGTTATTATTATTATTATTAAAACATTGTAAAATAGAAAATAAATGTCACATGCCATAATTTCCAACAATGCCAGAATTTTAACAACATGTTTACATGCAACAAGCAATGCTTTCAGACTCCCTATAATAAAAACATTATAAAAAGTGAGATGCCATTCTTCATCTACATGATCTACTAGTAGATCTATATCTAACATTTAGATCTACATTATATACATCTAACATGAGGTCTAACTAAGCGTGCACTCTAACCTTTGGTAAAACTTAGTGGCTCAGCATTGGAAGTAGGAGTCTTATACTTGTTAAGCTGAGTCCCCTGGGCAGGAGTTGAGCTCATTTCGGGTTGCTCCATCATGGCTAGCACTGGTTCTGGGTAAGATATAGATAAGTAGCTAGTTAGAGCTACTTTACGGGTATCAATGGCACGAGGTGTTTCTCACTACCTATAGCCATTATGAAGAATACTTAAAATAAATTAATCTATAAACACACGAGTGTTTCGAATATAGACACTAAATGACCTCAATCTGACAGTGGGTCACTATGTATAAGAGTAATTGGTGTGAAAATGCAGAGAAAACCTGTTAAGAGTAATGAGAATAACAGAGTAATGAGAATAATACTGAATGTGATTATGCAGATATATATGTTGGAAAACTGACTTAACAAGTTAAGAATATAAAAGGAGGTCAGTGTAACTAGGGACAATTAAGGGAGAGTTAGGCAAACCAGGGAACAGTAATATGTTACCAAAACCACAGCAGGAGTTCTCAAAGACACTCAAATCCTATTTATCCATGATACTGAGACAGGCATAAAGACTGACAATTTTGCATAAAGCATTTAATGTCATGTATCTTTGAGAACTCCAGCCTCAAACGAAACACAGAAACTTGTCCTTACCAGCAGGCTTGGTGAGAACAATGTGGAATGAATAATCCAGCTTGGGAACCATCTGTTCACACTCTGGCTGTACAATGGCCTCTACTATCTCTCTGATGTCAAACTGGACAGTCGTGTCAAGTTTCATAGCAGGCTCGATAAATATAGCATTGTTCTCGCTCAAGACACCAGCGCAGAGTAACAGCAAGGACACCTGCAGTTAATCAGTATGACGATCAGTGACGATGATGACAGTGTTCACATCAGGCCTGGGACATGTGGGATCTATGGTCTAGTACTAGTGATCAGACGATTGTGCAAATACTTTCATAAACCCTCTGCAAATACTTTCATAAACCCTCTAGGTACATGTACAAATATATTTTGTACTATTGAAATTCAAGCCAAGGACAAGAAATTGTCATCCCCTTTTCTTAATGGGGAACATTTTAAACCCTTTGCATGCTTTGGTGGGAAAACATTTTGAAGATACCCTAAAGAAACGAAAAGGTGCAAAATATTTATAGATTAATAATTATTATTATTAAAAAATGTAATACAATACACACAAGGGCAAGGCCTAATTTGATGGGCTGTTACAAAGCACTAGGACGCATCTCTGTGAACTTTCATTTCATATTTCAAATTAATATGATTAATAGTTCTCTGCTCATGCTGTCGAACAGGGCAAGCCAAGCATAGTCAGACATAACTCAAGTGCAAGTATTCTGCCACTTGATATGACAAAGAAAGTATAAGTACCCAGAAACAAATACTGAAATATATAGTTCCAGTACAATACTTTACCCCAGGTCTGGTGACTACTAGTAGGTTCACAGAATGAAGAATTTCACATACCAGTATCACAATTCGTGAACAAGCAAGACCGTTAAGCTCAAATCTGAATATCTCCAAGACATCATCAGATAAAATTTCAATTTGCATTTCTTAACATCACAGAGGTTATAAAAAAGCATGTTCCAGTTGATCAATCTGGTAACGATTGCGTCCTGAGAGAGACCATCACTTGTCATTGGTTATTATATTCAAGTGAGCGGAGTTCTAGGAAATTTAAAAGAAAGTAAGTTAATGTCACTGCATGTAAAATGTTTAACATAAAAAGTTACTTACTTTACCAATTTCCAGCTCATTAGCATCTCTGATGATAGCAGCGATGTCTAACTTGTCTGATAACTCTGTGGCATATTGACCTGAAGACAGCACAGTACATTTTGGTAAACACTATTCCGTGTGAAATAGTTATCACAGCCTATACATGCGATATTAACATCCAGGGCTGGGGTCAATTCCGATTTTTAAATTCCAATTCCAATTCCGGTCCCACTGAAAAGTTCAATTCCAATTCCAATTCCAATTCCGGTCCCCATTGAAAAGTTCAATTCCAATTCAATTCCAATTCATTTAAACT
>JAAUYG010070141.1_pt1 | contig 15099 bp, 11 predicted proteins | sample 7278091 | NCBI WGS metagenome assembly JAAUYG01 (sample SAMN14350201, study PRJNA611818) | marine sediment metagenome | isolation source: surface marine sediment (0.6m) | place: French Polynesia: Moorea | collected 2018-08 | reverse complement strand
GGATTACGGCGTTTTAGGGGGTTTAACGCCGGTTATTAGCTGGTGCTGCATTCTCTGCTACGATCATGCAAAAGTTAGGACCTGATGTGAGCGTAGTTAAAAGCAATGATATAATTGGGGTAATAAGTGATGCTTAAGTAATTTTCCCTAGGTGGATGCCATTACGACTTATATTTTAATTACCAGTAAAACATCTCTGTAAACTGCATTTACATATATACAGTGGAATGGTCCTCCGCATGCTCAGGATAAAGACCACTTGCAGGACTGTCTAAATTGTGAGGTGGTCTTATTTCTGAAAGCAAACATGCTGGACTAAAATAAAATGGTCTTAACTGAATTGTGAGGTCTTATTTCTAATACCAAATATGCTGGATTAATATAAAATATATGGTCTTAATTGAATTGGGAGGTCTAATTTCTGATACCAAATATGCTGGACTAATATATATACAATGGTCTTAATTGAATCTTACTTCTGATACTAAATTGTTAAAATATTATAATACTATTGGTACTGCAGATAACTAATCTTTATTCTGAACTGGACTTAATTCTGGGATGGTCGCAAGGTTGGGTCCCACTCTATGTACACATCTTGCATGTGGTTGTACACATCTTGCATGTGGTTGTACACACCTTGTGTGTGGTTATACACATCTTGCGTGTGTGGTTGGTACCGTGTATGTGTTCTAAGGTCCAAATCCTAGCCCCTATGTATCATGCTAAAATTAAGCGAAGCTGTTAAAATGAAACCTCCCTTTAAATCATCTTTCCAAATGCTTTAAGTATGGAGACATACAGTTTACCCAAAGCTGGATATATTATATATCTCAAGCGTGAACGACAACTTAAAAGGCAGGCATGTGGTTAGTCTGTAGAGCATTTCCCATTGCAAAATTTCAACTCCCAATACAATGCAATACATCATTGTACAAGACTGCAAAAAGAAGCAAACATCCAACAAAATACAACAGGTTATTCATAGATAATGGTATATATACGAAAGTAAAATTGCTGAAAGAATGCAAAGCATGTGAAAGATTATAAAATACGTAACCATTTATATGATACTAAATTGCAGGAAGTAGAATATCACAACCACAATATAGGTATATACGCAGCTCTTTGTTCGGGGAATAGGTAATCTCAGGCCATATGCTGCAGCGTGTAAATACATGAGTTGCAATACCATCTCGACAGAGAATTAAACAAGTTCAGGAGGCTAGGCAGCTGCCAAAGACGTAGTCAAATAACACAAGTTAAAGTAGCGTTATCATCAATACACAGTCCAATATAAACTGAAAGTCTGCAGGTAAAATATTGAGGTTAACACTGTTTTAATATATGCAGGCAGAGAAATTTATGCTTAAAACCGATTTACCTGTACATGAACTTATGACAGTTAAAATAAATCAGATCGATCTTTTACAGTATTTCAGAATATAGATTTACAGAATATAGATTTATAGACCATAAATACCAAAGAGTTTTTCAGCTAGTTTTTTGTAACTATAGCTTCCCTTGCCTCAAAAAAGAAGAAACAGATCATCAGTATATCGAAAAAAGGTTACCGAGTACTTTGTTTGAAAAAATTAGTATTATTGGTCGTACAGGAGATCACCATCAGGTTAAAATACAGCATGATGGTAATACTTCAGGCTATTATCTGTGAGCATTTGACTGGTGATTAAGATGAAGAGTCAAAATTTTCTTGATATATACATACAAAACAACAAAAAACAAAGAACAGCTACCCTATGATAATATACCGGTATTAAGTAGCGTTATAAGCAGCAAGTGTAAACAAAGTAAACGTTAAGTACATGTACTGTAGGAAAGGCAAAATAACTTTATACAGCTGTAGCTGGATATGTTGCTTTTCTAGGAATAAGAATCGATGACATGAACGTGGTGGTAGCAAGAATGCCAGTACTTGAAGATTTTGATGTTTTCCAAAAACAATCCATGTAACATGATTGTGCTCTTGTACAGCCACAGCATGCGACTTCATTTTAAAATGCCATGATTGCATTAGTCCGGGTCCTCTAATAACGCCAGCCAATTTGTCAAGAAACCATGGCCAAATTAGAGAGGTGGCCTTTTGTGTGAGGGAGAACTAAGTACATTCACAGTAACAGTGGCAAAGGTTTTTTTGCACACATTAGGGAGGGTGGCCTGTTTTAGGTGGCCCCTAAGAGAGAGATGACTGCATATAGCAATAGGTATGAGGCAGCCATAACTTTTGCCATTCAATGGAGGGAATAGAAACAGTGGACTTCAAGCGTATGAGGTAAGCGTACAGGTCACAACCAGAATAGTTGGTGGTTCCTTCAAGGATTCTTCCAGTAAGTTCCTAGAAGATCTTGGTTCCCAATACAATGCAGTGTAATAACACTCTGAATAATTGAATATGGCAATTGGTACATGTAGCTATTATAAGCATAGTGACCCAAGGTAAAACCAACTGTGTCTGTATGCATAAAACAATTTCACCATACCGCAATCATGCCAATCGAATATATTTATACTGGTACAAGATTTTTTTAGAAAACAAAAGAAAGAAACAGTCTAATGCACACTAAATGCCTCCAAGATAAGTCTTTCACCTAACATATTTTGCAAGTTATCACAACCAATCTATTAATCCAAGCAATCTGCTAAAACAAACTCAAAGATTATCGAACCGAGAATCTTTTTAATCTTTTAGACACCGTCAGCACGTGTAGCGATCACTATATAACGCACCACTCTGCAGGTATATTCTTTTATATTTTAACGGGAATAAATTGTGTTACACATTTTTTTGCATGAAACAATTTAAAGCCATGCACACAAACCTTTTGGCAAATTCCTAGCTACGAACCTTTCAGATCGAAAAAAGCAAGTATCAGCACCCAGACTCTCCTGTTTTAGTGTTTTTGCAACCACCTTTCATATGTATTTTATGAGTTTATATTTATGAACTATATTTACCTTATGACTGAGCTGTATAAGTAACTCTATGCGAAGTTTACGAAAAGGCCCCATAACCTGGGATAATATCTACTGAGCATTCATCACAGATTCGAGGGTTACAATAGTATAGACACAGTCGGTAATTATTAAGTCTAGTTTAAAATTTCTCTCGCTATCTGTATACCATGTTGTAATCCACACATTTTCAAACAATGTCACTTGAGTTACATATCCACTAGTACTTTGTATGACACCGATACTATGGGTCCAGCTTCTGGAATAAATTTAAATGTGGAAGTAAAGAACTTAAGCTCACCAACAAACTTGGCAACCATTTGTCATGATTGTCTTTTGCAGGCTTAAGTTCGGGGCCAGTTTCTGGAAGAATCTTAAGCCTACAAATTGATTTAGGTTCACTAACCACCTTGGCAACCATTGTTTTACCCATGCTTAAGAGTACTAGTGGACTTATGATTTTTTCGAAGAAATCGGCCCTGATCTTAAGCCTGCAAAAGATAATGGTTGTCAAGTTTACTAGTGAACTTAAGTTCCATTCCACACTTAAGGGGCTTTCTGGAGAAGGACCCATGGACTGCACAGGCTGTGTGCTTCACAGACTCGAAAAAACAATGCTACTACTAACTACAGCAAAGCCAGGACTATTCACCAATTACTGCTGCTTTAATTACAATGTGGATATATATACATATATATTTATATATACTAGCCATAAAATAACCATAATTTTATCTGTAGCCGATATTTAGATATGGATCATTATACAACATCTCTCATCATGTACACAATACTACGCTCATACCCTGGTACAACAGACATCACGTAACAGTTTTAACAAATACAACAACACTCGGTCGACTGCCGCTACTGAACACAGGAATGAATAAGTTAATCAAAAAAGGTATTAACCACAAATCGTTTTCACTACAATTACTCATGTCACAACACTCTACTTATATTTACAGGTCCATAATGCATGTCCAAGCCGCTGACAAGAGTTCGGATTATACAATATAAAGCAGTAGATATGATGCCGGGCTTTCGATAACAAAATGTTTACTGTGGTTCCTGCGATTTAAGATGCCTCTATTTAAGAATTCCTTCCATTTTAAGACTGGCCACCAGTGACACAGGTCTTATTTTTGCCACATAAATATCCCTTCATTTTAAAGACCACCTTCAATTTAATACCTTTTCCTGGTTGAATGCGTGGCCCTAAAACAAGGGACTATTGTACTGCTGTGAGCTACGACTCTTAACAACAACATGAACAATGCTGTCCTACCGGTAACACAGCAGTAAGTAACATGATCAGTAAGCTATTTCCCAGTAATTAATTACCATAATCTACCCATAACACAAAGGGGCCTGCACTAAAGTAAGTGTCTCAATACTATCTGTATTAACCATAATGCTCCTTTAGGGTAAACAAACTGTTTGTTTTGTTTCTTGTCCCATCTTTTCTCCACTACTCTAATACATCTCGGTACACCGGTTGTGTTCTTGAGACTCAACGACCAACTGGACAAAACCGCAGATTATATATTTTAAGCACTTGACCACCATGAGAGTACAGAATTGTATAGATATAACTGTCGCAACAAGTTGCTATGCAACAGAGCTTGCATCTAATACTTAAAGCCTTGAGTCTTTGCTAGGTCTGATGTTTTGAGCTTTGAGTAACACGTCTTTTTTTTCTTCAGCCTGCTATTCTCCCGCTACTGCCTGAAGGCAGCCATTGCCAGCTGGATCTTACGCTGCAACCACGCCAACACCTGGGGGTCGTTACAGGTGATCTGTCTCTCGTTGCTGGTGAAGATACTGAAGGTGCTGTCCTCCTAGTGAGGGAAGCAGTAGTATCAAATAGTAAACAAGGTGTGTGTTACAAAATGCAAATACTGAATGTATAAACTATGTGTTACAAGATGTTTGCATTACTTCTCAACATATTTCCCATTTAGCCATTCAAAACTGATATTCTTAGGGGTCAGTGAAGTACCTTATATTCTTTCTTATTCTCCAAACGTTTGACTACTACTACTACTACTACTACTACTACTACTACTACTACTACTACTACTACTACTACTGGTGGTAATACTACTACCATTACTACTACTAATTCTGCTACTGCTACTACCGGTACTACATTATTATACATGTCCTGGCATATATCATGTATATGGTCAATTCTTATACCTGAAACCTTTTTGGCAATCAGCATCTCTCTTACCTCTTTGATCTTGATGACAATCTTGTTCTCCACTATCCCGGGCACCCCTACAATGTTGCTATAGAGAACCTCCCACTCCACATCCCAGTCTCCCCAGATACGGCATTTCTCCAGCAACATCACACGCCTGAAATATCACACAGTAACATCACACGCCTGACATATCACACAGTAACATCATATGCCTGAAATATCACACAGTAACCTCACACGCCTGAAATATCATGCAGTAACATCATATGCCTGGAATATCACAGTAACATCACATGCCTGAAATATCACACAGTAACATCATATGCCTGGAATATCACAGTAACATCATATGCCTGAAATATCACACAGTAACCTCACATGCCTGAAATATCACACAGTAACATCATATGCCTGGAATATCACCGTAACATCACATGCCTGAAATATCACACAGTAACATCACATGCCAGGAATATCACAGGCAAGAAACACTATTACTTTTCCTAAACTTGCATCGCACACAGCATACTCAGTCAGTCAGCCTAGTTGTAGTAGTGCATGCATGTATTGAGCATTGCCTTATCTGACCACAGGTACCGGTAAGCATTGCGATATCAAACAAGAAAGACCGCTGGGACAGCAGAAAACCCCGCCCGCCAACAAACTACATAATGTGACATCCAGATTAATGTCAAATACTACTAGGAAATATATATTTACAGAATACCACTCATCTATCATTTTATGCCTGAATGACCTTGACTTTGACCTTTCAAGGACATTCAGGGTCAAATCTATTGGTGCCATTAGACTCCCCATATATGGTTTCCTTTTATAATGTCTAACTGCAACATAGGGTCTAACTAGGATCCTTTACAAGATGTAAAGGTTTGAAATCCAGGTCACCTTGAATTTGACCTTTCAAGTCACTCAAGTTCAAATGTTAAAGTGTTGCTAAATGTAAATTAAAGCTTCATACACAGAAAAGTACATGTACAGTACAAAGATGTATATCTGAAAATACTTCTCGCTATTCATACACACATTAAATATTCCACTGCTGCAGCAGTAGTTCGCTACTATAGTGAAACCAGTCTTGAGATACCACCGCCACGAGACCACCTGTCTTGAAAGACCACATTTCTATGGCTAATGGGGTGGTCCATCAAGACAGGTTTTGAATGTATACATATACTAACGTGTCCGTGACCATGCAGACATTGGCACGTTCGTCCTTGCTGAGTGCAGCGTGTGCCCAGTAGATGTCAGTCTTTGCATATCGGGCTTTCTCTACGGTGTTAAGAATCTTCATGCCCACGGCCTGGTAGCGGGAGTATGGCTTGAGGCCCTGCGTAAAACGATAGTACAATGTATGTAGTGGTGGTACTTCCTGCATTGAACTTCAATCTGCTAGACAGTAGTCCCTGCATTTTAAGACCATCCACATGATGCATTCAGTAAGAAAAATATGGTCTTAAATCGATGTATATATTAAAAATATGAGAGTTGTGTCACTGTTGGCCTGTCTCAAAATGAAGGGAATTTTTAAATAGAGTGGTCTTAAATGGCAGGGACCAATGTACATGGTTTACAGACACTGGCTTCCATCGCCTGTATTTGGACTCCTTATGCAATGGTCCTATTTTACAAAATGTTTTAAGACCACCCACAGGAAAATAAAATGTGAACTTATCTTGCAGGTGGTCGTAAAACAAAGGTTCAATAGTACATGTACATAAAATTGCACTTTGGGACCAAATTTGATGGTCTTATAATTAAGTTGGTCTTAAAATAAAGGGCCGCAAAAAATAGGACCACTAATTTTTTGATGCTATAGCTTACCACTGTATATAACTGAGATGGTATGGATGCAAGCTGTACTCAATGAAATTATTTCATATACGCAACTGCTGTATACAGTGGACCCTCTCTTAGTGGCCGCTCTCACCAGAGGCCACCCTCTCTAATGTGGCCAAAAATCTTTGTTGCTACTATTATATGCATTTATGTATCTTATTAAAGGCCACCTCTCAAATGTGACCACAATTTCTTGGCAAATAGGGTGGCCTTATTAGAGAGTGACTATGGTATGAGTTACAATTTGGAAATACACAACGAAAAAACAGCAACATAACACAGTCAGAGCATGCAAGAGAAGTCAAGACCACTGTATTTATGTCACTATAACTGGTAAACTGATTTTAGAATTTAGATGGCAGTTCTAGAACACAAATGTACCTGTTTAGGGCTGATGAAACGTGGCGGTCGCATCCGCACAACGACATTTTCACCCATCTCTGCTGCCCTGTAATAAATTTGAAAATTATTATGATTATAACTATAATTTCTCAATTCAGAAAATTAAAAAAAAAATATCTTAAAAGTTCATTACCTACAAAGTACTTGTTAAGAATGCGAGATTTTCCATGTCTTGGCAAATTTCATTCCATTCTAAAATCACTGATTAGGATAGGACAGCTTAAAATTCAGTGGCTTGGTATAAACTTAGTTTATTGCATACAGAATTATCTTCCTATGGAAGTTATGTGTAACATCTGCCCTGGGGCCTGGCTACTTAAAAAACACCCCCCCCCCAAAAAAAAAAAAAAAAAAAAAAGATCTGAAGCATGGAAAAGAATGGTTGGTAAGGTGATTAGTGAACTTAAGTCTGTTTCTAGATTTCAGATTTTTCCAGAAACAGGCCTGTGGTACTTAAAATTCGGCAGATAACAATGATTAAGACAAATATGCCTTGTGTTGACAATTCTCCTGTTTTTACATTGCAGTGACCCACCTTCGTATGCCATCAAAGGCCATGCTGACCATGTCGACAGCGCCACCTGCTGGTTTGGTTAGCAATCCCATCAGACCTTTCCCGATTCCCTTGAAGAAGCCTTCCACACCTTCTTCCTGAAGACCTGTGGTATGATACATGTATGTGTATTATTTGTCACATACATACTTTCAACAAAATTTCATATTACAGTGCAACACTTCCTATTAATAAGGAAAGCCACCAAGCGGTAAAACCGGGACATGCATGCGGCAAAACTGGGCCCATGTCCAATTACTGCTTACCGTATTCATTTCATTAGCCGCACAGTGCCTTTTAGGAAATCTTAACTGGTTCGCTTTACGAAAAACGATGTTTCCAACTGACTGTTCCTTGTAGCATATTAAGTCTATCAGCTTATTCAGCTTATGGCTGGGACAATACTGAAAACCCCTGTGGAACCCATGCTCCAGGCTTCTTAGAGCACACATACTTACCCGTAGAATGAATACGGTGTTCATGTATAATGCACTTAAATTTACCTCTAATCGGAGACATGACAACGCCAGACAAGCCGAGGGCTACCCCCATGACGAAGCCCTTGGCTGCCATGTACAGACTCTCTGGTAGGTGACGAGGCTGCTGGTTCAGCATTCGCCGACGACGCTAGCGAGGCAAAAATATATGATGTCCCAATTATTTTTGTCTGGCACTACATATAAGTATTCATTACCTGCACAGTTGTGCAAAATATTTTATTTGTGGCTTTTCTTGTGTAGGAAATAATCCAAGTAAAGCTTTTCTACCATTATCTCTGGCCACTAACAACTATTTTTTTTCTAATCTAGTTCTCTCATGCTCTGCAGCACAATTACTGTTTTATTATTACCCCAATACTATGAATATACGTTATGATCCCTCTCACCAAAGGATACCTCTCTATTGAGGAGTCAGCAGAATTGTTTGCAAGAATTGGTGTCTTTGTTAGAGGGGGACAAACGTCTTAGTTTTCTTGGGGGAGGGAGGGGGGGGGGGGAGAATTGACTCTCACCGTTCTGTATTCCTGGTCAAAGGACAGCCAGGCCAGAGTACGCCCCAGTGAGCCAGTAATTCCCGACAGGGAACCAGCCATACTGCCTGGAATGGTATAAATGGTGGTGTCTTTCAAATACAGGTTCTACTTTTAATATTACTAGAAAGTTCGTTGTTATATATTTAGAGATTTGAAAATCCAACATGTGTCTCTTAAATATTCGTGTACATGTATCTTACATCAGCGGTACGATGAGATCTTTACAGTTTTCTTCACGTCATAACGATACTTTGGCGCTGATGTATGCACAAAATGTGTGACATATCTTGCAAAGATTCAAACTATCAACAAAATTAATCTTTATGTTTATATTACAGGAAATGCCAATGTGTCTAAGTAAATTAATTCTTGAATGCATTGATACCTGTGTTATTGGGCAGAATTATATGCATCTGTTCATGTCAGCTTTGAAAATCATGTGGGTTTTTTTTTTGCAGGCATATCATTTCCAAAGTTCCATGCTTATTTTGGATTACAGTGGTCCCTCTATTTTAAGACCACTCATGGGACCAAGAAAATGTGGTCATATATTGCAGGTGGTCTTAAAATAAAGGTCATTAAACAAAGAAAATTGCCATTTGGGACCAAAACAAGTGGTCTTATAATGAAGGGTGGTCTTAAAATAGAGGGTTGTAAAATAAAGGGACTACTGTACCAGTAAATTTAGATTACTACAGAAAATGACAAGTTTTAATGCTACTGTACCTTAATAATTATAAATTTAAGTTTAATACTTCTGAATTTGAACGAATTTAAATGTTGTGACCATCACACTGTATGTTGTTCCTTCCATCCCCTGGACTCTTTTTCTTCTCCCAAATGAGTGACTGATTCCTGGTTGAAAGTGAACATCCCTAACCCGTAAATACTATGGTATATGTTATAAATAATGGCAGAAATTCCAAATTAGGTGCTTAATATTCTAATGTACCAAGAGCCGATAATGATAACTTTCAAATTAAAAGAGTCACCTGAAGACTACTACCCACACTCACCAACAGTGTGCTCCATCAGACTCTGTACCCCGCGCACCAGACTTTCCCCAAAGCGGTCAGGGCTCTGTATGGAAGCCTGAAATAGCATGATAAGAGCGAGAATGCACAAGCTGTAGTCTCTGTGATTTTAACGTTTCATCTGAAATATTGATTACCGCTATATCTTTCTCTATCCCTCATCATATCGAATATTCTTTCTTCCCTGACAATCTTACTACATGGAATCATCCTCTAGCCCCAAAATCCACTGCAGAATTTTTATTTTATACCAAGATTTGTATTACACAAATACAGTGGTCCCTCTCTTAAAGGACACTCTCTAGAGAGGACACTCCTCTATAAAGGACACAAATTTCTGGCAGCAAGTACTATGAATGTATGTAATGCTCCCTCTCACCAAAGGACACCTCTCTAATCAGAACAGAATTGTTTGGCAGAAGGGTGTCCTTATTAGAGGGGGAACAATGTATATGATATATCCCCCATCCCGTCTCTTTGCAGGTATATAATCTTATTTAAGGAAACTGGTACAAAGTTTTCGAGACGTCATGCGCTGTTATATACAAATGTATGTACGGTACACAATATCCCTTATAATATGAATAACCAGTGCAAGTTCACTGGGGTAGTGCTTTAATCTATGCTAGAAGAATTCCCAGTGGCAAAAAGAATTGGTTTGCTTTTAGCCACTGTGACAGTGGATCATACATTGTGTGTAGTTTGCATGAACAAACGCTATACATGTAATGCATATGATAGCCGTCATTTAAGTTATTTAAGTTATTTGGATAGTTAGCAGGAACATAAGCAACAGATACATGTATCCTGGGTAGAATCTTTGGATCCAAATTTAATATTTTTGATTCCTTTTACAAACATATTTCGTGGCTCAACAAACTCATTTGTGGCTAAAATAAAAGATATCCTTTAGCTACAGTGGTCAGGGCTCTGTATGGAACTTTAGACACAGTGGCTAACAAGGAAAATGTCCTAGCGCTAGCCCAGGTTGACAAAAAATGATTTTATTCATTCTCGCCCTATTTTATTTATTCTCACACTATTTTATTCATTCTCACCCTATTTTATTCATCATCACCCTATTTTATTCATTCTCACCATGACAGGTTCATAGAAGAAGTCGCCGAGTCCCTGAGTGAAGTCTCGGATCAGACCATACGGATTGCCGAGTACATCCAGACCCAGGATCAGCACGTAGGCCTGCTGGATAGCCTGGGACCTGTAGTGTGCCTGAATCTCCTCCCACAGTTGAGGGAAGGCCATCGTGGCTCCAGTACGCTCAAAATACGCCATTCTGGATGATTGGGAAAATAGACAAACAAATGGGACTATATACACCGTTTAATATGTCTTTATCATCAGATACAGCGAAACCTGTCTTTACGACCACCTGAGAAATAGGGACAACCTGGGATTTAAGGACAACCACTTCAGTCCCTAGGCCTATTTAATACACAGAAATGAACCTGAGAAATAAGACCAACTCAGAATTCAGGACAGGGTTTCATAGTCCCTTGGGTGTCCCTAATTCCCAGTTTCCACTGTATTAAAGAATGATTCATGAATGCAAGAAAAACTGTAACTTTGACACTGTATAAATCAGTGGCTTATGGAAGTATGAGTTACAAGTACCATTATTCTGAACCACTTACTTACATTTTGAGGTTTGGACATGCATGTATATCAGCAGTAGTCTACCCATAATTAAAGATTTACTTACACGATCACATTTACATGCATCGTGGCAAGTATTTTGACAGCGAATATATGCCATCCTCAAAATGCACTAAATTTCAAATATTTTAGAGTTCGCTTTAAACGGTTCATAGCAGGTCAAATAACATGTTATTTAATACCAACGTATGTTGCAAATGATTTTAGAACACATACAAAATTCCTTGTGTCTATAATTAGAAACCACAAGACATGGATTCATGGGTGTTCCTACAAGCACCAAATTAACAGCGCTCTGATGATGTTACAAGATCAATCCATTCCTAATTACGATGAAACATGTACATAAAGACCACCCTAGGGACCAACAAAATGTGGCCCTTATACACAGGTGCTCTTTATATGCAGGTTCAATGGCATGGGATTTATATACTTGGTAATGTGTAAAATGTGGTCTTTATAAGCAGGTGGTCTTTATAAACAGGTGACATTTAGAGCAGGCTTGACTGTACCTACCTAAGTTCCACCTCTTTGATTTCCGTCAATGTCGCTCCCACCGAGTTGAGGAAGAAGTCTATGACATCAGAAGTGAAGGAGTTATCTGGTGTCTGGTTGATAGCGTGGACCTGCCCATCCAGGCTGAAGCTTATACACATCTGGGAAAACACACCAGTTATAGGCTCAATTACAGAATCAAGACTTTTCTATGGACAACACACAAGGAGTACAGTGAAGCTTCCTTGAGAGAAACTGTTGCAAGCAACCACCTGTCTTGATGGAGGACTTATTCCTGGCAGCTCTCAATCAGCTGACCCTGTCACCAAAAGACCACGTCTCGAGAGCATACTTTTATGGCCAATGGGAGGGTCATTCAAGACAGGTTTCACTATACTCACTCAACATGTGTACAGTAGACACCCTCTAAGAAGTGCCAAGAAGTTGTGGGAACATTACAGAGTTGATCTTTGCCGAGAGGGAGAGCAAAATACATTTGGTATAGTGACACCAAAGATGTTTTGGCTCCATTAGAGAGGGGCAGACTCTGTAGAGGTCACTTGTTCACTAAAAGACGGGAACCCCCTGTAGCACTGTAGAGGTTCTGCTTGTGGAAGATTTACTAATTTACCTGTAAAATGTGTGGTGGTTATGGACAGTTACAGTTACAAATCGTGGGTGGAACTGTTACCGGTACTTCCTGTTATAGTTTACTTCAATAGGAAAGAAATGATTTTCAGACTGTTACAAATTTACTGGGTAAGCTGTATATATCCATTTCTAAAAGAAGTATATCAATGACATATAAACATGCATTTTAAGATGTTTAACTAATCTTTAAACAATTACTAGGCCATGTAGGCACTCACTGAATTCCGTGGAATTTTATAACCTATTAAGTCATATTTCTTGAACTCCTTCTAACCCTTTTCAGTGTCAGACGATGTATATATTTATGGATTGAGATTATGCAACTCCAAGGTCAATCTCAAGTCAATCACAGTCAATCTTCACTTCTCAAATGGTTCTTGCTTATGACTAAGAATCAGTTCAGAGTCCTTTGCTTTGCCACATCCTTGGTCTTGGTTAGACCACAATGAAATGTAATTAACTGGTTCTTGCAATTTACAACCACTCCATCAAGAATCCCCCTATTTTAGGAGTGACACTACTATAAGACTCATATTTCAATACAAATATCCATCCATTTTAAGACCGCCTTTGATTTAACACCATATTTTTTTCTGGCTGACAGGGCAGCCTTAAAATACAGTCACCAATGTATATGTGGCTTTTTTATTTCATGCAGCATGTCATATGTCAATCTGTGCCCTACCTTTAGCGGTGACAGATGTAGATACTCAAAGTTGATCCGATGAGGACGGTTAGCAGACTGCAAGAAGCAACATACCAAAAACTTCCAACTAAACATGACATGTCTGAGCCCTGATACATATCACAACAGCTGAGTACCACTAGAAATTATTACAAGGAACCCTGCACAAGAATTATACAATAGAAAATGTACACAAGCATTTCTATTAAACATCTTCTGTACCTCAACTTTGGCTCACTTTAATCGATTTCAGTGCATGCTATATATTAACATTATGGTGTTTGCTTCGTTTCTTAACTTAGTACATAATCTTACAATACATCAATGGTTTTTGACATACCCGTATACTGCCAAGGCGTGTGGCTTAAAAATATTCTAGGCAAGCTCATCAGCAACTAACCTGAGTTACGGCAAGTTCGGACAACGTACGATGTACATGTACCAAGTCTCCAGCCAGCAGCTCACTCTGTATGAGAGCCAAATAAAAGTTACATCAGTTCAAAACACCATGAGCCGATTTTACTTTAATGCAACTGTTACCATGCACGAACTGGACATGCCTAATATTATTCTAAACAAGTTATGGTGAAAGTATTATTAACGTAACTATTTTTTTTTTAAATAAATGTTCTTATACAAATGGGAAAGGACTAGGAGGACAATGAAGTTGCAATGTACTGAAACTAAAAAGTCGAAATGAAGTGAGAATATTCGTGCTGTTATTCAGAGATCATGAAACTGTGTGTGTGCAGCAGGGTAGTGTTCAAAATTGAAACAAAGGGCTTGTACAAGAAGTAAACTTGTTCAGAAATACTGCTATATAAACATGAAGGAGAGAATGTCAATTTAATGTGTTGCTTCCAACCATTTCCAGAAAGAACTAGGTGTGTTTCTGGTAGAGGTACCGGAAACTTGATCTTCTATGGTAGAGGCCTATAGAAAATTACAAGCAATATAAGCCATACATAAGGGTCTAAGCACTGACTCAGAGGGTAGTGAAAAAAACACCAAATATAGATGGCTGTCAAATGAGCAGTCCAAAAAGTAACAGCTTGTTGTAAAAAAAGAACTATTGAATAAGCAACTTGAAGGTTTAACAGGCAGAGCATGTGTAGAACATCACTTTCAAGGGAAAACAAAAAGTAACGGTATGCCATATTAGAAAAAAAATAATAAAGCAGAAATCATAACAAGAATGCAATGAACTTCTGGTCCAGTCGGGTGAAATAAGCAGAAAATGCAACAACAGTGAATTCATTTTATCTTGGTTTGTCATGCCTTAACATGCGCTTAACTAGATAAAAGACAAAATACGTCCCAATTCAGAAAGCAAAATAATCTCTTTTTAGCTCTGCTTGACTCTGTCAGCAGAGCTCATGGTATGGGGCTTCAACATGTCGTCCGTCTGGCGTCCGGCGTCCGTCGTCTCCGCTCACAATTGGTGGCACAGTTATCTCAGAACCTATTAAATGCAATTCTTTCAAATTTCAGTTCTAGGTTGCCCTGGGTCTGAACCAGGGTGCATAAAGTGAT
>JAAUYG010133260.1_pt1 | contig 15100 bp, 11 predicted proteins | sample 7278091 | NCBI WGS metagenome assembly JAAUYG01 (sample SAMN14350201, study PRJNA611818) | marine sediment metagenome | isolation source: surface marine sediment (0.6m) | place: French Polynesia: Moorea | collected 2018-08 | reverse complement strand
TCAGAGGCCTACATGTATCTGCTCCCTGGAAAGCTTTGACCATGGAAAATGATCACAGGCAGGGATATGTGTACGCACTTGCGTATTTGCGTCAATGTAGCTACGCCCCTGGATGTTTACTAATGAATATGCATAGGTATCACTGGTGATTTCCATATTCATTCTATTATGTATTAAACACACAGTATGGTTGCTGTGGTCTATTTAAGCCTTCTTGCAGTGTCAAGAGTACTTGACCATGTAAAGTGGTATGGAGAATTAATTAACTGCAAGGAATATTCATTTGCAAAAAGTTTTCCTAAAAATGAAAGATTTTCCAAAAGAATGGTGTGATTAATGCAATAATTGAAGTGGTCTTTTATATTATTCCACTAGAAATAGCACCAGAGACAGCTTTTTCCATCCCAGAGCCTGTCAACGTAGGAGGGTATGGAGCTAATATCACCATCTGGATACTCAGAAAGACACCTACAACTATTATAATTAATGAAGTCGTATCACTATGGAATTGAACTATCACAAAGTGCTATAATGCAGAAACATGCAACTGAGAACCAAAGGCTAAAGAGACATCTTGGTCAGGTCATTTTGGTGACCAATTCCCCGCAGGATTCCCTGCCTGTATACCCACCAGTTACCATGGTTACCAGGACAGTGACAGTGTCATCTTCCAATTAACCCCGGTGACATCGGTGGCAATATCCCCACAGTTACCATGGGATATTGGTGACACTGGAGACAGGAATGCTGTAGAACAAACACAGTCTCTGTGGTATGGACGTCCCTTGACCGCCCCCCAAACCCTACCCTACACCTTACCAAAAATTAACAAAGGTTTAGCCCCCAAATTCTCTGGTGGTTTAGGTGATTACATGGTTTAGGGGTCGTTGTCCTGACAACAGTATGGGTGACAGAGGACACTGTTCCCAACCGTGACAGCACAGAATAGACATGTCTCCTGACATAATCCACCCTGATTTTAATCCTTAATCCCTGGATTATTCCCCTTTGGGGGGTCAACTGGTGTATCTGGATCCGTAAAGCATGTAAAGATCTGAATGCAACCACATGCAGGGAGTCACAATAGCTGTGAATAAAAGTGTCATTCTCAGTGCCACTGCCACACCTGGACTAGAGCATGTACAGTTTCGGCAAATTTTTCTGTTGTAACAGAATAATCTTAAGCTGGAATTTGTCCAAATCTAAAGATGCCCTAATCATGGTAATACTGCGAACATTACTATGAAACAGCAGTCACAATTATATTTCGAATTTTGAAGGATTTCTAAGCCCAGGAGACACTAGTATTGATTGAGGCATTGGTTCCCAGCCCGGGTTCCCAGGTGACTCATTTCCAATGGGATTTAACCGATACTGTACTTGGAACAACAGAATCTGATCACCAGATCAAAATATTTTCAAATTCTGCTGAAATCTGTGGCCGGTTTGTGTTAAGAATTTCAAGAAAATAAGAATTTGGGGCTCTTTTTACAAGTTCTAGCAATGTCACGCCCTCATCTATAAACCATCATACCATTGAGCATGCTTGGAACTAATGCAGTAGATTTTCCCGGTCCCAGGTTTCGGCTCCTAATCTAACCAGTGTTCCAGGCACCAATGTTCATGATGTTACAAACAAGATTCAATCAGCCACTGCCAGTTCTCACTGATGTAAACGAGGTCCATTTCAGCCCTGTGGACAGCTCTGAAGGGGTAGGGGGTGGGGGGGTGGAAGTAGGGGGGGGGGGTAGATGTCCCATGTAACAGAAGGCAAAATGGAGAAAAGTCATTGGGGCCAATCACAACCCCTCGCTCGGAATGGCTCCTAACTGCAGTCGTGGCGGACCCTCCTTTTCCCTTCGTTGCTCCATTGCGCCTCTCCATACCCCTTAGTTATTTTGCCCCCATAACCACCCGCCCCAGTCTACAGCAGCACTTCTTTTTCTCATTTGGTACGCCATGCGACCAGACGAGATTTATAAGTCAACTCCAAAGGCTTGGCGCTGAATATAAATCAGTTTAGCCCCCTAAGGTGCCGGAGCGGCTCGGGCATATAACCAACACAGCTTCACAACATGGGTCCATTACTGCTACCTACCCCCCACCCCACCCTACCCGATCACTGAATTCCATACTGTGTCTTTCGGAAACAAACATAAGTCATATTGCATTGTTGTCCCATACGAATGTGTCTCACATGTGAAATGGTATATGCGAAATAAAATCGCAGCAAACATATTGGGGATGATGGGCTGGGATGGGGGTGGAGGTGGAGGGTGGAGGGGGTGCAGAGAGCAGGATAAAACCAGGACAGCGGCCGACTTCTGGGTACAATATCAAAGCACCCTTCACAGGGCTCGCAGGGAATATGTAGCCATTTTCAAAGCGGATTAATGAGCAAATCCCAGACAGCGATGTCAGACATCAACACCAGCCAACATATACATATGTCTGTCATATGGCAAAGTATATGGACCAGTCAGTCCTAAACATCTTTCATACCAGTATAAATGGAGCTGAATATATTTATGTTTTATTTTCATATTTTTAATATTTTGTTTTATATTTATTTAATTTCCCAGGAGTTTTGTTCCATTGTGTATATATATTATGTCTATGTTTGTTGTTCCTCATGTTTGTTGCTATTTTGTGACTTATTCTATGTTTGCTTTTGTTTTTCCGATTAATTTTTCATCTTTTATATACAGGTATATCCATCAAACGCTGAACATCTAAACAAGCATGTAAATCGCCACACTTTCTGCACTCACCTTTCTGTAAATTTGTCGAAGAGTCGACCCTTTAAGGAATTTTTGATTTCATTTATATAGGGCTGAAAAAGCAAAAAGAAAGAAATTTTGAAATATTTTCGATATTCGGAGGGGCCACAGGTGTCTTCCACATCACAATAGTATCAACATGATCAAAGCTACCTCAATAACGCATTCGCATACAAGCATTAACATGATTTGCGGAAGAACTCATGTAAAATTATCAGTAACACAAAGGCTTAAGGGTATAAAGTTAAAACTCGCACAACAAAAATAAATTACAGCAAAATAATACTTGTTATTAACATGATTAAAGTAACCATGGTAACAGGCCAGGTGTGTTCTATACTGTATAACCTTCAGTCCCACCTACAGAAATGCTATGCATTCTGAAATTTCCAATACGGCCCTGAATATAGTTGTTCACATCAACATGAATTAAATGAATCTGGACAAACATGTCTCTCTCTCGAGTCTTTGACAAGTGCAAATATACAATGTACAAGCCCATCGATTACACTAAACAAGAGGTCAATTGAAGTTTTGATTATTGAGGTTTTCGTCGATATTCTTATGTTGCCCACACCACACCTGACACCACTGCACACCCCAGAGTTTGAGCACAAACAAACATGGATGAGAAGTCGCAAAATGGGAAAAAAAGTCTATATTACTGGTAAACGATTTGAAACTCTGTCACTTTGACAGAGAAAATGTCTCTTTTATTGGAAATTTGCAAAGTTGTCATAAATGCCTAACAGCAAGATAATTTAAGGAATGCAAACTTTCTGACAATCAGTTATTTTTAATATGAGTACTCGGCCCTTCATTTTGAGAAAGCTCTGACCATCCTGACTCTACCATTCAATTACCTGGCAACGTATCGCCACATTGAAACCAGAACGTTTGTATGTTCTTTTCTCCTACTACATAACAATATAATAATAAGACCATGCCTGTATGATTCAAGGGGTGGTCTTCGGAAAGACAGACCACTATAATACATGTAATTCTTTACCTCAAACACTGTCGGGGACAGCTGCCGCAATTTCTGAGCTTTGGTGAGTGCCTCCTGTACATGATCCACAGCCTCCTTGGAGTACGTCTGCAAAACAAACACACAAATAGATAAATAATAAACACGCCACAGGCAATATTTGCATAAAGATTATAATTTAATGATTGATCAATTGACGACAGGGCAGGCACAGGTAAATAAAGTAAGATATAAGTTCCAAATAACTCACCCAAGCAAACCCAATAATCAGGATAAACAGACCAAACATAAAAATTAACAATTGAATACATGTAACAATTGCCAACAATCCAGTATGAATTTAAACACACGCACACAATTGTACATTATTGCTACAAGAAAATATAATTCCACAGAAAACTAATGACTTTGCATGAGTAAGAATGTTAAATGTGTAACATAGGTTTAAAAGAATGTCTCTATGCTCTGGGGTATTCGTGGTACTGATAGCTAAATTCACTTAATCCTACGGCATTCCACTGCTGGCCAATGTTATTTTGTGCTGGGCAAGTTAGAAGGGCTAGTGTACATGGCTTGACTCACGAGATGTACAAAATCATGTCTGTGTCCACGTTAAATATTATTATTAGTTTTAACATGCTGTAGAAGTTAACAGTACAGAAGATAGTATTAGTCTTGTTCCCATGTCTTCACGTAATTCAGTGCAAATGATATTTCATAACTAATATGTAGCATTTTTGACTTAGCTAGCAAAGTGTGAGTACTTATTTTTTACTTAGCCAGTAACAGTGAGTACTTATTAAACTTATCATCATGATCATAACATGGTCAGTAACCATGGTATCAGAATCATCAAGAAACAGTTTCCAGAAAACAACTTAAGTCCAGAAACAAATTTAAGCTCGCTTAAATCACCTTGGTGACCTCTGAGTGCTTAATAAGTTAATCCACACAGACTTCATTCTGAGAGCATTTTTTTCACAAATCCTATATATATTAATCATATTTAGGTCCCAGTAGAGCATGCTGATGATCTACAGAAGTCTTCACTCAAAGCCTTAGAAATGACACCCCTCTAACACCCCTCTAGAAAGGACACTAAGTCTTGGCAGAAAGTATCCTGAAATGTATGTGATGCTCTCTCTTACCAAATGACACCTCTCTAATAATTAAGACAATAGTTTGGCAGAAGGGGTGTCCCTATTGGAGGGGGACTTTTTGTACACATTTTCAAACCAACATATATTACAGTATAATGTCAGTCTCCTGCTATGTAAGTTGATCATGTGGACTGTGGGAGAAGGAAATGTAGCAAACGTTTTGAAAATGTAATCTCCAAAAAAATCTCCAAGTGCACTTGATGACCCCAAGATGACCTTGACATTTGCAAGGTGTTGTCAACTGTAGGCCAGTAACACTTCCAGGTTTGTTGTCGGCTTACCACTCAACTCAACTATGAGAACATGGATGAAATTTCCATGAACATTCATTTAACCATAATGAATATTCATGCTCATGACTATTACATCGACACTGCTGCAGTTTCGAATCCACATGGGAGTTCTTGCTTATTTATGCAGTTCAGGTGTAAAAGAGCCGATGTTGGCAACCATAGAAATAAATTCCTCATGAACGTAACCATGGTAATGGGAATGTAACATAATCCTTAACCTTCTTAATAATAATAAGTTTAATAACGATCAGTTATAAAAACACTGGAAATCCCACACTTTATACTCCTTTTCTAAATGCAGCTAAATTCAATAGTTACTGAGCTTAAAGGTAATATAACACGATAATAAGATCCCAAATTTCAGTCATCCTGAATCAGGTACTACATAAATCTTTTCTGTTTTTTTTTCAAATTCTGGTCTCCAACTGAATATGCAAATCATTCAAAATTAATGAAATTATACAAGGGCTGCAAAGATAAGCAGGGATTTACAGTGGTTAAAGCTTATCATATGTCATGTACTGGTATATAATCTCTTGTCTGATGTCCGAGCATGCAAAATATTATTAATGTTAATGGTCAATCAGAGAACTATGTACGGTATTACATGTATAAAGTATACAGGCTTGTCTGTTTAACATTTTTTTTAAACTCACCTTCTTCCAGTCCTGTAAACACAAAATACTAAACTCTTCTTGAAATTCTTTACATGATATAGCATCAATAAGATGAACCAGAAACTAATTGCAACTATTCCAGCACAGCATTATACTGGGACCTTTATCATATCAATGCTAGATTTTATTCAGAGCAGATGACCACAATTGAACAAATTGGCTTTAACTCTAGGCAATCTTGTTTCCAGAGTTTGACACCAGCAGGCATCTCTGTTTTTTTTTTTTGTTTTTTTTTTTTTTAGCAATAGCTTTAAGCATTCGCTTGGGAGATAACAAAGCAATAACATCCCCAAGACAACACCAGAGGGCTGTGCACATGTATGGTGCTACCCGTACTTCAAGACCACTTTGGATCGGCCCGATCCACAGAAGCATTTGAGACAATTTCTCAACAAAAGAACACTGACCATAAATGTTGTTGGGTGTTAATAATGGACTGGTAGTCCAAGAAATACTACCTTTAATATTCCATGTCCGGTCCTAGCTGCCAGTTGCTACTGTACGTAAAAGTGCTGACCCAACCCTGTTTTTGTATATAGAGGTTCATCTAAACAACAGCTTTCCTAACTCACCCTTTTATCTAAGTGTCTTCAAGGCAAAAAGTGTAAAAAAAAAAAGTTTGAAAATGGCAAAAATACCCATCAGTAAACAGCACAGAAGCAAATAGTGGACACTAATGCTGTAACTTACTCTTGAACATTATCCAGCTCCTTGGGTACTATCAGTTAAATAGTGTAAAGTATATTAAATATATTTGCATCAATAGAAACTTGACCTAAGTGCATATTACTTAATGCAATGGTGCTGAAAAACTTCTATGTCCTCTGACATGTTTACTGTGTAATGAGTACTGTCCATAATCATGATAATACCATGAATACAGCTTATACAATATTACTAAAGTTACTGATGCTGAATTAATCCCCCCATTGACCTACTTTGAATTCACTGACCTACTTACATGTCATTGACCTACTGAGTATATGTCACTGGCCTTACCTGTTGTTTGACCTACTTACACACTACTTTCCTGTGGCTGGGAGTTCTTTTATTATATAACATAGGTTTCTTTCCAGTTTTATTGACCTACTTACAAGTCATTGACCTATTTACATGTCGTTGACCTACTTACATGTCAGAGACAGGAGTTCCCTCATTGACCTACTTACAAGTCATTGACCTGCTTACATGTCATTGACCTACTTACATGTCATTGACCTACTTACATGTCGTTGACCTACTTACATGTGACTGAGACAGGAGTTCCCTCATTATGTAGACGTCATAGATCTCTTTCCCGAGTTTTATTCGTTCCTCATCTGTTTCTAGCTTTTCAAACTTCTTAATCTGGAATAACAAGGAGAGAATGCCACCGACACAGGAATCTGACAAAAAAAAACCGCAGTGACAGAGCCGGACAAGGCAAACAAACTGGGACTTGTGCATACAACAAATTTCCTACAATAACTTAATAAGATTATTCAATATGACCCAAAAAGAATGTGGCTTTGTAACATATCAATTTGAAGTTGAGCACACTATCATTTGGACATTATGTCCCCCTTGGCATGCTTGGTATGTCTTGTATGTAGCTCTGTGCCACACATCCAAACATGCAGCTAAGAACAAATGCTAAAAGAGCAGTTCAGATGTTACTGTTGTTAAATTACATAGAAATATTACTAGAAATCCATCCAAATCACAAGTTGGTAAATGGTAACCAATACAACCATTACAATTTAGGTATCTCGATACATATTTTTATTAACTGATTTTGGTTGCATTATTTATTTTCTTAATTCATTGTAGTTTCTTTGTTTGTTTGTTTGTTGTTGCTGTTTTTGTTTTTTTGTTTGTTTGTTTGGGTTTTTTTTTTTGTTTTTTGTTTGGGGGGGGGCAACTCGATAGCCCAATGCTTTCTGGACTACAGGTACTGTCATTTTCATGTTTAATCATGTTAATGTAAAATGATGACAACTCTCTTTGACATTACTAGTATGTCTATACATGAAAATGAAAAATTATCTATCTCTCTAATATTGACCACAATCATTCTGTATACATGTATTATCGATTTAAGCAGACGTACAGGATCTTATAAGCATGAGAAGCACATAGCATGGTTTCTTATACTGTAATAAACTTTTCATCTGTATGACCGGTGTCTCACCCCTTAGGTGCTTCTGGCTTTCTTTTTTAGGTTTTCACTGCAAGGAACATTGAGAAGGAAAAGAAAAGCTAGTTTTGCCCAACATGCCCAAGTGAACCATTTAAAGTTACCTATTAAAGGCATTGTGTGTGAGTGTATATGGTATGCAACACTATTTCTGAAAATAAAACCAGTATCTGATCAATACTGTAAGTGGCCCTAATAATAAAAGCACTGCCTGGGAATAGCCAATGTGGCTATATTTAGCATACCTAGCTGCTGCCTCCACCCATATATCACATGTCTTCAATCCTGTCTAATATTATCTCTTCCTAATCATCTGCTCCACCCCTCCACCTCCCACTGCCTGTCAATAACCTCTGTCAGTGACAAAATATCACAGCTGTCCTCCCACTCCTGCTACCACCACCCCCCCTCCTCCATTCCCTCCACCCACAAGATCATTGATCATCCCAATCCTCATGTGCAAAGTCCTTCATTCATCTTTGACTTTGTTTGCAATTGACATTCTACAGTCACAACTGCTCTTTCTCGCACTAGATACGTTAGTCTTTTAAAGGACACTCTCTAGAAAGGACACCCCTCAATCAAGTTAAACGACACAAATTTTTGGCAGCAAGTACTGCGAATGCATGTGGTGCTCCCTCTCACCAAAGGACACCTCTCTAATAAGGACACATTTTTGGGGCAGAAGGGGTGTCCCTATTAGAGGGGGACTACTGTACAGCCATTGTTTTAAGGCCATTCTGATTAAAAGACCACTTACAGAAAAGTGGACTTTTTGTCTACCATCATCATGATCATGCAAAGTTAATTTATTCCAAATCACGGTCCCATATTCAGGATTTCAGACATTATATATAACATGTATAAAGGTCACATATTCTCCCATATCATGTGCAGGAGGTCTTAAATTGGAGGTAACCCTGGATATCAGAATTGGAATTATCAAAAGTCTGACATTTTTGTGACAGCTTTTTGTTAGGCACATTTATCACAAATATACATGTATATTATATATATATACTATTAACATACAGTGGAACCTGGGAATTAGGGACACCCAAGGGACTGTAAAACGCTGTCCCCTAATTCTGAGATGGTCTTATTTCTGAGGTCCATCTCTGTGTACTGAATAGACCTAGGGACTGAAGTCGCTGTCCTTAATTCCCAGGTTGTCCCTATTTCTCAGGTGGTCGCAAAGACACGTTTAACTGTATTTAACAAGGCCATTGGCCCATTGCAGCCCTGACCATAAGTCTAACTGTCAGACCACCTGCAATTTCAGACCCTGTACATATAATACCAGGGTTCTGCCAGTGCAATCTTTGGAGGCAAAAACTAAGCCTGGGAAGTTCATCAATCACCTTGGCAACCATTGTCTTTTGCATGCCTAAGTTCTAAGTTTTGGACTTTTGGATATTTTCAGAAAGAAGCTATCTGTTATCAGTAATAACGGGGTGGTTATAACAGGGTGGTTATAACAGGGTGGTTATAACAGTTTCCTGAGAACTGTCACAGATCTTACTCATGTTACTAAGAGATCATCATCAGAGACAAGTTCTGTCTCATGTCTCTGTCTCTGAACAAAGAGCGGCTGCCAAAACCATGAAAACTGGGCCAATGCTGCATGCTGGCCGGATTTGAACCCACAACCTATCAATGTGAGGCTGAACATCTCAACGCTCGGACAACGTATTATCTGAGAATCAGAGAAACTACTGGGTAGCTATGAAAAAGATCAGGCTCTGTACCTGCGCAGACGGATGTGGAGTCAATAAAATTTACACTTCATAAACATAGAATTTTTATCGGATATACTGAGAAAATGTGCCACAGGAAACATGAGAAAATTATCAATAGGTAAAAAAGGGTAAACTAGTAGCACTGCAGTGGTAGAGATCCCAATGGACATAAACTTGCATTTTCAGAAATGCTGGCTACTGACACCAGCTGGGTGCTACATCAAAACCCCGACAGATCAGAAGTACATGTTTGATGGTTCCGTTCCACTTATGACCCCATGCTGGGCAGATCCCAGAACGAAGCTGCTGGTAGAAGTCTCTCATAGATCACAAGCTGAGAGGTAGCAGCAACTACGACGTACGAAACCATCCACCACCCTTCGTTTCTCCCCACGCAGTCAGCAACACAAGAGGTCAGGGCAGTTGTTCCGGCTCTCAAGGCACCCGCAAACTGGTTTCCACGGTAATGTTTACCCTGCCAATGTGGACTATGGCACCGGTAGCGCCTACCCTGGAATCGTCGGGTAGGCTGCCTGCCTGCCTGCGGCTTCCTATGTGAGAGCGAGGAGATTCGCGTTTGTAAGCCCTCATCAACTAACTCTCGCAGCTGATGAATTGACAAACGCTATTACAGCAACACTTATAGTGGTGCCCCCTGGTGGGGAGAAAAAAAAGAGTGCTGCCTCTCTCTGAAGTGAGTAACGGATTCCCAGTGTCAGCAACTTGACACTACAAGGACCGGTCGACAGGGACGGAGAGGGGGAGGGAGCCAGTGTGTAACGAGGGTGGGGAGATCCAAATTTCCAATAGATTTTACACTTATTTTTGCCAATCTTCTTCTCCGTCACTCATATGATACCCCGTCTCTGACACTCCCTCACACTAATACCATATACTGACATGAAAGCAATATGGAGGGAGGGTTGATTGAGAATTTAAATATTTCTTATCAAACATGTTAAACACTGACAGGTTTCAAAATACGCCTAGAGCCGAGTAACTATTGGTTAAAGCTCAGAAGATATCACAGGAATATGTTATTCTGTTACAGTGAAACCTGTCTTGAGGGGCCACTGCCAGGAAAGACCACCTGTCTTGAAAGACCACATCTTCCTGGCAGATTAGGTCCTACATTTCAATGTAATTAAACCTGTCACCAAAGACTACCTGTCTTGAGAGACAACATTTTCATGGCCTAACGGGTGGTCTTTCAAGACAAGTCCTACTGTAAATAAAACTGACACTTCGATAAATGTACTATGATGCCGGATAACTTACATATTGATCATGTTGATATCAGCACTATCGAATTATCTCAGACTATCTCAAGCATATAGTGACAGTGTAATCTAATTATGGGCAGTATTAATGTCCACTGTATGACAGGCACTGTCATACACAAGGGACTACAAATTAGTCTGGCTGGATTATGTGATTCCCGGCTCCTCTCCCCCCCCCCCCCCAATTTATTCTGGACTCCCCAGCCTTAAGCAAGGACATCAAAGCAGCCACTCTATCCCACCTGTCACCATGGAAATCAATCAGCAAGCCAAGGATTCCCTATCAACCAGCACAGATCAAACACAACCAGAGTCCAGGGACCTGGCCATTTACCATAGGATATTCCAGGGGCATGGGTAACAGGGTATTAATACCTGCATAAATATTTCAGCCTTTCAGTTTACACATAATCTCTTTGACATTTTCCCCGGTTTGTTATGATAGATTTATTTGTCATCAGCTGTTCAATATTTCTTATTATTCAGATATGTACTAATGATTCCCTGGCTGGGCCACGATAGAGGGAAACGTAATTCATTCCATAATAAGTGCAGTGATTCCATCAGGTATTTGAAAGACCAGAAAACACTGTAGAGAAGTCTGTGGCAACTACACTGTGCCAGTATTTGCAGAGTATGTGCCATCAATGGAATGCAAATGGTAAGCATCAAATGATACTAATTCTCCATTAACTGAAGCGAAATGCAAGATTACTATAATGTTATGTCACAATGATTATTTGAGACAAAACAGCTATAGTTCGCTACCCTATTATTCTGAAGGTTAAAGTCTGGTGTTACGTGAAGCCAGGTCTCATTTTGGTAGCATGAAGGCGGGGCCAATATTTCCCGCACCTCGCTCCCCGGTATATGACACCCTGTCACCCGAAACTCCCGACCGACCGATTTCACATTCCCGGCCCCTTCCTCACGCAAGGGCAATATAACGCCCATGAAACCCCCAGACCCTTGAAAGAAAAGCAGCTTTTGGCCGCGCAGTGAGTGAAGGAGCGTTTTAGCGCCACCGGGTTTGCCATGGGTGGCTACCCTGTGGTGACATTCCAATCCATCAGCAGTCCCCCTCCACTGGCTAGAAGGTGTGAGGCTGCCTCTAACCCAATTTTCTCTAGCCTTCCCTGGCCACTCCACTGTCTGTCACACCAGGCGGATGTCTTCTCAGCTTGCTGGTGACATTAGCTGGAGTCAGCCTTGGTGACAGTCCCTGCTGACAGCTAAAAGTCAGTCCGGATCTACCCTCCCCCCCTCCCTGTCCCCACTATTATTCTCCCCTTATGCATGCATGTTATGACACCAGTGGCTCCACCTGCAGGGACAGGGGACTTACATACACTGTTTGTCCCTTTACTTTCTTCATCTGAAGGCAATGACATTACCCCCCTGGCATGTAACTGGAACCCATATTAAAGGTTACAGGAGAGGGGGAGGGGAAGGGGAGGGTAGGAGGAGGGGACATACAACCTAGCAATAAGCCCTGGGGGAATTTCGAGCTATGGGGAGACTGAGGTGATTAGGAATGCACCAGGTATCAATCATAGGTGTTAATCGGCATCCTGCCCTTATATACAGTTGAACCTGCTCTATTAAAGACTACCTCAAATTATGGAAAAGAACACTTGCTAAATACTTACATGTATAAGGAATACATTTTGCAACCCTCCATGTTAAACAACCTGCATATAATGACCTCCTGTGTTTTAGGACCCGTTAGAAATGTTGGTCCTTATAGCAGTCTATACAGAGATCCCATTGTATATTAAATATATCTATGCATGGTTTAAATTGCCAATAATGAAAGAGCCAATCCGTACTCATAAAACCACTGACGCGCAACGCCAACACCTGACAGATGGTTAATTATTCAAATTTTAATCATGGTAATTTAAGTTAGCCAATAAGCCACAATACAGTAATACAGATAGTAAGAACTGTATTTTTTTCCGTTTGCAGGAATTAAAGATTGCAGTTTTGCTTTACCCTCAAAATTAGTTATTAGCAAAATAAATTCCATGCGAAGTTCTACATTTACGGCTTTATATACTATATGAATCATGCTATACTATAAAAGTTGAAAAGTTGGCGAGGAGTTTATTCACACGTTAAGTTTAATTAGACCGCAAACTTTAATTTTTTGCAAAGGTGAAAAGCTAAAATTTTCTCTACCAGCATCATCATGATTACTAGTACTAGTAATTTACTACTGAGGTATTTAGCAAAAAACTTCAACATGTTAAATTCCCACAAACACATCCATGCTTCAAAACATCAACATTAATTCCCACGAACATTTCTACATTCACAGTAAACTTAGGGACTGGTGAAACTGGTCCTGATTCTAAGGAGGGTGGACACTGTACCTGTTGCTCAAACTTTGTTGTGTCTTCTGTAAAACATGTAGAAGGACATCCTTTGGAGAAAGTCCACTTTTAATCACTTGAATTATTTTTCTCTTAAAAATTCTCCCCATTCCTGACAACAAACAAGGCTCCCATTCTACAGTGTTAAGCAGCACACTACCAGTAAGATATTCTGATGGCTGGGTCATCAGTATTAACCCAATCTTGGGCACTTTCATCTAAGGCTGAAACAACTACTCAACGGGTCGTGAACGACACAACTTTCAATACGGTCTCAACCATGACATGCAAGTGTCGACTAGTCATTGCTTATGGTTGTGTATTTGCCTGGCAACATAGTTTTGGACATAAGATAAAGAATAGCGATATTTAAACCTTTTGTCTTGAGTTTTATTTTGGCCCAATCATCATCATCATCAACCTATTTACATGTACTGGTTTATCAGTAATCAGGTTTCAATTTTCATTTCATCTTATTGCCGACAGGCTGTTTGTGCCAGTTAACCTAGCCATCACTTGCACAGAAACATGAGAAAAGGGGCTTAAAACACGCAAAAGGGAGCAGTTCAGTTTTGCATGCTACAAAAAAACATGGGCTTTAAGATTTTCTTCTAAATTTGAAAGTCAATTAAGCATGTCAAGTTCACCTTATGCACGTTCTGTTTGGTGGGCAGACACCTCAGGTGCCACTTCAACATGTATTCATCATGGCAGTGTTCCAGAGACAACGGCAGCTTCTTTGCCAAGAACATATTATATATATGCCCCCTTTAAATCTAAAATAAGACCATTTCTCATTTTATGTGTTTCTAAGAACGCATGTCTCTACAATAAGATGTAGTGTTTCATGGAATGTAGAGAGCATTCAGAGAAGGTGGTGAGACTAACTTGATTAGTATAGAGCCAAAGCAGTCAAAGAAAGGATACTGAAATACACTAACCATGCTAACATCCCTGACAGACTAACCACTTGTCATGAATAACCACAAGGCATACTATTCCTTTTAGCAGATTCAAAGTCATGGTAGAAGCCTTGACATTTTTGCCTTTCACAGGAAAGGCTCTCAAACTGACTCAATATGCTGACTGAAAGTAAATGCTAAACAACCACAGATGAAAACAGGAAAATATGCACTTAAAACCATGGTGGAACAAAAGTTTTGCCTTTTTATCAAACTGACTCAATATGTCAGCTAAAACATGTAAAAGTAAACATGCTAAAATGCCATAACATCCACAACACTTCAACAGGCAGCCGCATATTATAAAGCCTAGCATCCAGAACCTTTACCACAAGAGACCTTTCATATATGCTGCACTACAGCCTCGGAATTATGAACTTGATGCCAGAGCCTATATAATTTACCTGCTGTCTGAGATCTTAAAGACCCGTCGTCGACTATAAAAGCAGTCCAGCTGATCTGACCAGTATGGCTGACGGCCCCTGGCAAACCACTCCTCTGACCACAATTTGACTTCCGACCAAGATTGTAGGAAATCCAGGGAATGGATTAGTACCAGATTTGGCACACTGTTGCTTGAACCACAGTAGATCACAAACTGTATATATTGTATTATAATGTTACTTGTGTGCAGTATAATTTGTAGTCAAACTTTTGATGTGGGGGTTTA
>JAAUYG010003163.1_pt1 | contig 15104 bp, 10 predicted proteins | sample 7278091 | NCBI WGS metagenome assembly JAAUYG01 (sample SAMN14350201, study PRJNA611818) | marine sediment metagenome | isolation source: surface marine sediment (0.6m) | place: French Polynesia: Moorea | collected 2018-08 | reverse complement strand
TTTTGAATATTTTTTTATATATTCATATATTATATTATATAAAATATAATTTTTTTATATTTAGAGAGTTATATAGAGAGAGAGAGAGAGAGAGAGAGAGAGAGAGAGAGAGAGAGAGAGAGAGAGAGAGAGAGAGATGATAAAACACTAACACTCTTGAATGCATTGTCGGGATGAGGCTGACACAGTGTGTTAGAACACACCGAATACCTGCAATAATAACAAGCTTCTTGGCTTCCAAGAAAAAAGGTAAGAACCTGAGAAGATATAAACTGACAATTCGTTTTCTCTAGACGTCATCTATAACCATCACACCCGTTACATCAAGATTTCTAATCCCAAAAACAAGGCAAAATGAAGACAGTTGACTAATCAGGTACTCTAAAGTTTCGAGGCAAACTCAATAATTTATCCGAGAGACAGCAATTCTAAAGGCTCATCATCGCTGTCACGACAAAAGCCATTGATATTCATCTTGACTTTCGTCTATAAAGAATTATATAGTCTGATCCTTGATATTTAGGGCAAGATAATATCAACGATATGGTAAAATTAGGTTAATATGCGACATAAATTAATAATCCTCGGCAGCAGCCATGATGACGAAAATAGCTGTATCTTAATAATTCAGATAACGGTTATTGGAGGGACCTCACCAACGAAGGCATGGCAGTATCCATATCTAATTGAGACAATTTCTTTTATAAGCCAGCAACAGTTTCGTTTAGTTTCTTCAGCGAATTGCGGGAAAGAGGTCTTGTCTTCTCTTTAACAAGAACATCTAATTAGGCGGAATATCACCATCGTCATTTTTGTTTATCTTCTACATCTGTTGGCTGACCTAGTGTAGAAATAATCCCCAGCTAAAATTCTCCAGACGGAATATTTTAACTGAGAACTCTATGTAAATTTGACAGGAAAAGTAACCCTGACACGAAGCGGCCACAGACCTTGTAGCAAGCATCTGGAGCTGCATCGCAATGCACGAGACAGACAACTGTTCTAACCTAGAGTCGGATGGATGCTCTACTGTGGCGGAGTACAGCGCCTATCTCTACGTCTACAGCCCAGTGTGTCTTCTGGGAGTCATCCTGAATGCGCTGGTCCTCGTGGTACTCGACAGGGGAACTGTGAAAAATCTACACGCTTCAACTGGCATTTTTCTGATGGGTCTAGCTTGGTTGGACCTGTTGTGTCTGGCTCTTTCTGCGCCTTTGGGGTTTGTGCGGTGCCTGCCCTATACACACGAGTGGGAAAAACCTATGCGTAGCATTTACGAGGCCTTCTTGTTCAAGCCTTTGGCGAATACACTGTCCACCGGAAGTGTGTGGCTCACTGTAATCATTTCCGTTGAACGCCTTCTATTTGTCAAACACTGGCTACTCGCAAAGCGTCTCTGCGTTCAGAATTTTGCACCGAAACTTATTCTGGCCATCATTACAATCTGTGCATTCGGCATTAGTGTCCCATATTTCTTCTATCAAATTCTGGATGAAGATGGGAATTTGGTAAAGACGGAGTTCGGTGACAGCTTTGGCTTTTATTGCTATCTTTGGGCACGTTTGGTCTTCGTGAAGTTTCTGCCCATTATACTCGCCACCATTTTCAACATTTTGCTCCTCGTGGCTGTCAAGTCAGCTAGGACCCAGGTGGAACGGAATGTCGTCATGACCGTTGATGAGCAGGGCCGTCGTCATGGTCAGCAGATGAGGCTGGTGTCTTTAGTGGTGGCCATTTCTGCCGTTTTCGTCGCCTGCAACGTACTGGAGCCTTTCTTTCATCCCGGGATATATGGAGGGATGTTCGGAGAATGTGCCCTCGACTCCGACCTGTACCGCATCATGAGAGTGGTCACCAACATTCTGGAGATGTTCTCTTTGGCCATAAACTTTGTCCTCCTCTGGCTCTTCAATAACCACTTCAGGATGGCTGCTAAACAAATCCTCTGCTGCTGCTGTCTCCATAATCGTGTGGATCCCACAGAAGCAAGAGTTGCCAGTGCTTTCCCGGAGTGTGTAGACAGAGAAGAAAGAACCAAGATAGACGAATACGATCAGAAAGATCGTCATGAGACAAACGGGATTTGCGAAGTTAAAGAGGGTCCTCCTGGCCCAGCTAACGCAGCAAAACCAACAAGTTCGGGAGAAACTGCTCCAAAACTCTAGGATTAGTGCTTCACCAGATCTACACGTATGGGAGCATTTGGGAGAACAGTACAGAACTGGTTAAATTGTCGTCCACAGTACATTGTTGCACTGGGTATACCTTTTTAAGAATTTATGGAAGAGCATGGGTTTATCGAATGATATAAAAGTTGCATATATAGTAAACATTGAAATGCCGCTGAACTGAGCACGTGATGCGTGCAGTATGCTGTAGCCGGGCAATTATAAATGTAATTATACACGAATGATATTGCAGTCGCACAATTTGAACAGTGTACCCAGTAAGGTATCTTAAGCGGCAAAAATGAATGCTTCTAATACCCCCAAGACAGCTTTCAGGCTATACAGTCTCACTCATTTTCTCATCTTTTCTACAAACCTCCCTAGAAAAGAGAGGCACACACTATTTTTATTTACAATCACCGCAACTTAAAAGGCTGGATAATGTGTTCAAAAATTGAAGTTTGATTATTAACTTGACGTAATTGTACAAGAAACTTACAAGACAGTGAGCACCGGCCAGCACAAGGAAAACATGTAATTACACTTTTGTACAATTTATGTTAGTAATTACTATCTATTCCCAGGGAGTTTTGAGACTGCATACAGTCTCGGTTCATTTGTCATATAGTCCTGAAAAAAGAAGGCATGGGCGGATAGTCTCGTTTTACACAAGATCCCTGTAGCTTTAAAAAAATGGACGACCTGGTAACAAGGCTGAAAGCTTGGATTGGGTTTAAGGATAGCAATTGTGAATAAAGCGGCCACATTAGGTGTGACATACATGTTGTATAGGTGAGCAGTTACTAGTATGTAGAAACTGCAACTGCGGTTTTTTTCCATTATGATAGCATTGTAATATAAACTACTAGTATGTGACGTTGCAATCGCAACGATTAGAGTGTTTGTAAATCTGCGGGTATAAGGTGCATTTCTGACCCTTTTGCCAAATAATTATGGAGTTAGATGATGCCTGATATCATTCTGGTTATTATCTACGATTCTCGGTAGGGTGGTAGACATAAGCCTTGCAACATTCATTTCAGGCACTATTTCTGCCCGTATGGTGATTGGCTAAACTGGGCAGATCACCACGGGAAATGAGATGAAAGGGGAAAGTGCCTAAAGCTAAATTCGAAATCTCGATGGACCGATCGATCTGCTACCGGAATGCTTTGCCGCTTGTCAAACGCGCTCGGGTGGTGAGCGGAATTGATACGGGGAATAGATACAGAAGTTAATACCGGAAATAGATCTTGTACTCCAACGTGAAGTAAAATAAACCTGCTTGTCTGTTTAGACTTCGTCTAGTATATATATTCATACCAAGAAGGCTAGAATTACTGGTATACGCCATAGCTACTTGATACCGGACAAAGGGAGCCGAAATGCTTATAGATTACCATTCCATGTGGTGTCAGCTTGGCAGGAAATATTCAATAACACAAGACAAGGCCTGACAAGTTTAAATATGGCGCTGGCAGCACAAAGGGTCTTGCTGCATCCAAATTCATGGGGAAATTGGATTTTGTGGACTTGCAGAGAGGGTGGGGAGGGTCGACAAGGGTCTAATGCGTTTGCTTCAGGTCACTAAAATAAAATGTATTTATGTCTCGTAATGCATTCTCTATATAACATAAACTGCACATATAATTACATTATATTTACAATTCTATAAATATGTTTGTATACATAAACTGAGTTATAATAAGTACTTTATGACATGTAAACTTAAACCTTATCTGGAATATTTTCGCGATATTCTCTTTATGTTGCAGAGGCAAAAATTTTTTTTTTTTCATATATTCTCAAATTTAGGCTCTCAAATTAAGGAGCTTTTTAATATGAGAGCTATACAAATATGTAAAGACCTGGGGATGTGAAACCTTTTCGTTGTGTTAACTAAGCGTAGGCTCAACTAAATATCACGCTTTAGTGAGTAGGTCTTTTTATAGTTCATTACACCCACAGATCTTTTGTTTGTCCTTGGCTAGACAAAACACCCCTTTGATGATTCCGGACCTGTTCATAACCCAGACGGCTCTTCGTCGATATTTTGTAAACATAATGTATCGCTTTGTCTATGAATAAATTTCTGAGCAATCTCGGAAACAGTCCTGTTCCTGGGATCGTTTGGTCTTCAAGCCGGTATATACGATATCAGTGACTGGGGGAAGAGGAGGAGGATAAGGGGAGGCATGCTGCTCACGAATTTCACATAGTGATGCTAATAACATGATAACATAATGGCAACTTAGAATCAACGACAACATTACTTCAGACAAACGGCTGATATTTCTACGGGTGGAAATCTGTTTTCGCGCAAAATAAACACTCAACATTAAGCTCGGAAAAGGCTGTCCATCAACTCCAAACATAATAACGTTGTTTCTGCACGTTACGTTGCTTGGATTTTCTTGAACATGGGCCCGCAATTGTGCAGTTCCCACGCGCAATGGCTACCAACGGGTACGGAGCTAAGCAAAATTAAGACCAGGATTGTGGAGGCCCCCAGCTAGAAAGCCATATCGCCCCCAGGTTACCGGATGCTGCACCACCACCTCTGGCCTTGGTTTCCAGGCGGCGATGCCATGAGAAGGGCTACGCGGGCGAATGAGGGTTGGCGGGTTGGGAAAGCCACGGATACTCGACCGGGGCCCAATAACAGCTCCAGGGGAAAACAGTAAGCCCAGAAAAGAGCAAACTCTCAGAAGGCGGTCTGCCGAAATATTAGTGCCTTACCGAATGTCTGACAACACCTGAGAGAAAACTGTGCAGCGGCATTGTGAGATGCTTAGTCAGCAATATTAGCCTCTTTGATGTGCGTTCCGTGCACAGGTCGAGGTTAACACAAAGCTTATATATTGGCGGAAATCATGAGAACGGGATATTTTTATATCAAATCATCGAGATCCTATAACGAAAACTTCGAACAAAGGCGTTTATAATGGATATATGAAAAGGTTTACATTCAGCGCCATTCGTCAGAAACGCTGCAGATGGATAGCACGCAGGTCGTGATTTTCCTGTTGTGGTTTCACCAAGTTAGCCTCTTTGCCTCAACCGGATTGGCAAGGGCAACGTGTTCACCACCGTCCGCGTCCGAACTGGGAGATCTTGCCGGTCATGTGAAACCCGTGGAACGTACCGTGAAAGGAAGCTACGAGACTGGGGACTTGTATTTACTCGCCTGTCCACACGACGACGGGGGTTTTGGGTTTATCCCCCTGTACTGTGTGAACGGGACCGCTTGGAGCGAGCCCACTAGATCCTGCGACAGCATACCTTTCAACTGGGGCTCCATAATTGGTATACTGGTGGCCCTGGCCAACCTGACGATGGCAGTGACCGTTATCGCCTACTCCAAGTGGAGGTTTGACGCTAGGGCCAAGATCATGGAAGCTCTGGCCATGGCGGAAGAAAACAACTGGATGCCTGATGACACGAGTTCCCAGGCATGATACTTAGAATAGGCACTACACGGGGGATAAAAAGGGGACAGAACACTGTGGAAAAAGCAACATTTGGGAGTAAGGTGATAACAAAATACCAGAGATTACAGCAACAGAGGATCTACTACGCACGTCTCCCGTCGACAAGTCAGTTTCAGGAGTACTCCTTGCCGACAGTGAACGACAGTTATAACACCTTATTTGAGAGGGCTTGTGATGCTTTCAACTCGGGTACGCAGGGATAAAAACGGGACAGAACGCTGCGGAAAAAGCAACACCTGGGAGTAAGGTGATAACAAAATACCAGATAATGTAGTAAATGTTCAGAGGATCTACTACGTACGTCTCCTGTCGACAAGCCGATTCCAGGAATTCGTTGTGATGCTTTTGACTAAGTTTTGTTGTGACAGTCGGATATTTTAAAGATCCATGTATCCCTTCACTGCCTCGGAATATATGCCAAATGCCACTCATTGCATCTAATAGCAATCTATGACATTTTAATATGTGATATATAAGTGGTAGTGGAGAGAGCTTGGAATCTCGTAGGAATGGCAGATGTACATGTACCATGTTCAAGAAGAAACAGTAAATGAGTTTACTTATCTTCGCTTACAGAAATCTAAGGTGCAAGAAATTGCTTTCCTGACATTATTTGCAATGATTCCATGCTGCGCTTGACAGATTTGAAGCCTTTTCCATACTGCAGTTTTTAGAGCGGTTTTACAAGGTTCGCCAAGTATAGCTTTTCTCTACATACTTCGTTCTTCTTCCGAAACTAGCGTTTTCTTTTGTTTTTCTCTTGCAAAATATACTTTGTCTCAAGAAAGAGAAGCAGACTAGAAAGTAAATATGTTTGCTAATAGGAGCGTTGTTTCATACATGTTTGCTCGGCACTATCATCAACAAATGAACTCCGTTTTACGACTAAATCATCAGTCATTAGATTTGTATTGCGCCCTGACCCAATAATACAGATTATGCAAACTGAACTCGGGTTTATCAGTTACATACCTAACTGTAACCAGATAACACACAGACATCCACAGTTCATTGTTTGTAGACCTCTTTTTGACATTCGATATTCACAGGCAGAGTTCAAAGCTAAACATTGAGAAATTTACAGATTCAGGCTGCATTCCCCAAATAGGACTGGGCGAAAAGGCCACTCCTTCGCCACATATAGGATATACAAGCTAAAGTAATTAAAGATCTAACAGAATATGAATTATTAATTCATCCTGAGACATTGTACACTAAATTTTCCTTTACGTATACCAAGGAAACGACAACTTCCCTTTATGCATACCAAGCAAAGGACAATTTTCTGTTGCAATTTCTTGGGAAGGGGTGCTGTGATGTACATGCGCTCATAGTATGCATAGTCACCACTATGTAATTTTGGCCACTCATAATTACTAAGAAAAAAGACTTCTCCAAAAAGGCCGCACTTTGAACCCTCCAACTCACAAATTTATTCCATCTACAGTTGCCAAACCGAACCTTTCCTAATCGATTCAGTCACCAAGATAAGGTCACAAACAACACGAAAACTAATAAATTAAAGTTATATATTCAGCACATAATTATTGAATGCTGTGTTTTGAATGCTGCGAAACCTAATTCCACTACCAAATCCAATTTGTACAGTGAACATGCAACATGACTGTCACAAATTTTCAAAGTCTTACCGCAGACACACAGTCGATAAAAACAAACAAACAAACAAAAAAACAAAAACAAAATCAGTCTCGCCGCGAATACACAGAAAAAGTTTGCCTTTCCTGCGAATTTTATGCCGCGAGGCCTTGTTTGCACGAATATTTGCATCATTTTCACAATTTCTTGAAAAAAACATTTGTTTCTCTGCACAATCGCAGCATTTCGGGTGTTTACTGCAGAGAGTTTGGTCTGTAAGGAAGACCACCAAGTGTGACACCAATGATGATGGTGACATGTGCTGCTGATAGCTGCAGACCAGAGGATTCACTCGGCGCAGAATTCCAGGCTGCATCTTCTTCATCCACGTGTATTTTCAGTTTCGCATGTGCGTACCTTTCCCCATCTTCCACCAGGATGAGAAGTTCATACTCATAGACAACCTCCCGCGTCAGGGGGCGATTCACCATGATCTGACCTGACCGGGGTCCCATCAGGAATTCATCTCCGCACTTTATCAAGCCATATCGGAGCCTTGCATTTTCACCAGTGTCGGCATCTGAAGCGTTAACTCTTGTTACTGTATAGCCGATTGGAGCATTGTTTGGCACATGTACAATTTCTGTACATGTGCCAACATTGCTAGGAAAGCTGATGACAGGGTCATTGTCATTTCTGTCCTCGACAACAATATCAACATGAGCTACATGTATGCCACCTTTTGGGCGGATGGAGTCACTTTGCGCCACCACGCTCAGGTGATATCCTGTTTTTGTTTCGCGATCCAGGGAAGCCTTCGTGAAGATGTACCCTGTGTCTGGATCAATCACGAACTTTTCAACGTCGCTCTTTTGGCCATCCAAATGGTAGGCGAAACTCCGAAATGGCTCCAGATCTTCATCCACAGCTGTCACCTTGCCTACCTCCGTCATCTGGGGAAGGTTCTCTGGCACGCCGAAAACGTACCTGTTCTGCTGAAACGTTGGTGCCTCGTCATCTAGATCAGTTATTGTAACAGATACCAACACCATGGAGTACAGGGCGCTGTCTCCTGCCCCACCGTCCATGGCAGTCACATTGAAGTCAATCTGTTCTATGACTTCCCTGTCAAAGGAAACCAGGGCTGTAATGAGACCTGTAAAAGGTTCTATATGGAAGCGTGTAGCAGCATCATGCTGAAGGTAATACACCACCCCCCGTTCAGACCAGCATCCTCGTCTGTAGCAGTGACCTGGAGTATTGCAGCATGGTGTGGGTTATTCTCAGGTATAGACACGTTATAGAACTCCTTCGAAAACACAGGGGCATGGTCATTGATGTCTGCGACCTGTACAGTCAATCCTAGGGAGGTGGACTGCTGAGGATCCCCACGATCGTGGCAGATGACTAGCAGGTTGTAGCGGTCCACCCTCTCCCTGTCTAGCTCACCATCAGTTACTATACTGTATTCCTTGTCATACACCCTCTTTAGCCGGAATGTGCCATGGTCCATGCTACAGTTCACCTCTCCCGCTCGCCCATAATCTGGATCAGACACAGATATATGGGCCACAAATGTCGCCATGTCACAGTGTTCATCTATAGCTACTGTATTTTTGCTGGTGGTGTCGGCCTCTAGTGATATCCGTGGGGTGTGATCGTTGACATCCAGTACTGTGACTAGGACTATAGCCTGACTGGACATGCTGCTTGAACCTTTATCCTGAGCTATAACTCCCAGTGACATCCCGTAATATTCTTCCTGATCAATCTCTCGTCTCAGGCTGATGCGCCCGGTGTCCACATCCAGCTTGAACAGGGCGCCATACTGCGCCAAGGTTCTCCTAGTAAAGAAGTATTCCACATCGCCATTAGGCCCTGCGTCTGGATCGACAGCACGGACAGTTACCACGGTGGAGTTGATTGGGGGGTCTTGCTGGATCTCCACCATGTATGTTTCATGATCAAATTGAGGATGGTTGTCGTTTTCATCTATCACGAATATGTCGATCACTAAAGTCCCTGATTTAGGTGGAGTGCCACCGTCAAAGGCTGCCACAGATACCTGGTAGAAATCCTGCCCCTCTCTGTCCAACCGCGATGTCAGGTGTAGATTTAGATCCATGGAACCATATGTATTCTGGTTCTGAGCCAGTCTGAATTCAGCAGGTCCATTCAGACGGTATTCGACAACTCCATACTCCGGACTGTCCCTATCAATGGCAGGTGCAATAGGAAACAGACGCCCGGGGTTTGAACTTTCCGAGACAGACTTGGAAATCCGTTGATCTACGAATACCGGAGCATTGTCATTGATATCCAGCACTATGATTTCTACCTTTATCTGGTGGAGAGCAGAACCAGATTGTGTTCTTGCTGCGATGTCCAGTGTCTTCACACAGAGTTCCTCACCTTGGCATATCTCACTGTCGTCCCTGTCCAGTGTTCGGTTTGACGTTGTCATAATCCCAGTTCTGGAATGCAGTCTAAAATAGTCCCGGAGAGATTCGTGGCGAGGGGTCAAGTAAGAGAAGTCCAGGTCTTGGATGCTATCCAGACCAGTATCAGAGCGTAGGTTGGCCAGGGTCACCCCTGGATGCTGTTCTTCCTGGATTGAATACTGGAGCTCAATGTCACGATTCTGACACTGTACTAATGCTACAAGGAGAGAAGTCCACAGGATTATCGCCTTACACAAGGCCATACTGAAGTATCAAGTACGTCTCGGAAGTTAAAGCAGAGGGCTTCAGTGAGCACAGCTGGTTTTATGCTTGGATAAATGGCTAATAATTGTCCTGCAGTTTTTTCTTTTGGCACGTGACTTGAAAGCGGACTTCCTCTATAGTTTTCTCTCTATGGCTTCTCCGCTGCAACTCCCTGGCTCCGACAACAACCGTGCCTCCTCAATCCACCCCCCACCCCCAACCCACAAACACACTACTAGCTAAATACACAAGCATGTGCTGTAATATTGTTGTTCGGTATCCCTTTCGGATTTGCTGCTGGTTATACAACTTCTGTTTGTATGTAAGCTCACTGAGACCAAAGCAGATCCTTTTGCTAAATTTTGTTTAGTTTATGCCTCACTTCCTTTGAATACATGCTTCACCAGCTTACACACATGTATAACACGATCGGAAATTACAAGAGATCAAACATGATGCGACGAGCTCCTTGGATCAATACATCTGTCAAAGAGGACTCAAGTGACAGGCCTGCTTGGTTTATAGTGCTTCCCCATCCCTACACTGTCACTTTATAACTTACTCTTGGTTCAAAATGTATTGGCAATATTCAGTCATAATTTAAGTGCTCTGTGTTTAGGTCAAGTTTTTGAGTAATTATTGCAGATACTAAAACCATGGTATTCAGAGGTTGCAACATTGATTTATATTACTTTCATCCAAACTGTTCCGTTCCTACTGGTTAAGCTCTGCCAGCTCTACTGGGCGGGTTTATTGGGATGCTCATGTGTGTGTATGTATGTGTCTGTCTGTGAACAGAATAAATATATCAAAAATATTTTTTTAACCTTAATTTGGCGCAAGCCTTCCCTTCGACGTAGAAGTGAAGAAATTCGAATTTGAGAAAATAGGCCAGGGGTTAGGCTGGGTGTGAGCGGTCAGAAATTTTAGCCAAACGTTAAAGAGAAACTGAACCAATTTTCAGGTGCCTGTAACAGCTAAAGCGTGAGATACAGACATGTGGTCACTATTAGGCACTAACACTAAGTCGCCTATGTGTTTATAGTTGAAAGGTCACAATTGTATCTCGTAAATGAGCCAAGTAAGGCTATATGTTACTATTAAACACTAACAGGAAATCATATATCTGGGAATCCAACTTCATTATTAGATTTGAACTTGAATGACCTTGACTTTGATAGCTAGGTCAAAGTGAAAATCAATTAATTTTTGAGCTTTAGCAGATCAGTACATAATCTGCAGTATATTAATATGGATGGCACATAAGGGAATTCGTGGGCAGGCGGGGTTGCCGCTGCCCCTGGTTTGAATTGTTTTTATTTTGTCTAAATATCTGTGAACAAATTATTTGTCTGTTGAAATCCAATTTTTGGTGAGCGCCTTTCCTATGCTCCAACGATGAGACCATTCTATTTGGTGAAAAAATCCCCGTGGGGCAGTGGTCAGTGTGAGATTTCTGAGATAGGAGAAAGATCCAGCACAGATAAAACTTATTAAACCTGCAACCTGCGTTCTCGCGGGTGGTGCATGGTGGGGATTTCTGGACAAATGCGGCTGGGATCCCACTGGTATATAAATTTGTGTTTATTAGCTCTGCTTGACTGTGTCCGCAGAGCGGCTGTCATGGCGCGGGTACCCGCTGTCTGTCCGTCGGTTGTACGTTAACTCAGGGGTCTCAGAAACCGCTGCATGGATCCAAGCCAATTATTATGGGCAGCTTCCTATCCATCATATCTGCAGACCATTTTTATTTCTTTTTTTTTTTTTAAATTTCGATTTTGAAATTTGTACATATTTTTTATTTTCGTTTTTGTTAACACGGGACCCTATATATGGGAGCAAAAATCTCAAAACCCTACTCCTCCTACAGTTTTATCAGATCTGAGCCAAAATTTATGATAAACAACGTAGTCACGAGGGAATATTAAGTTATAAATATTTTTGGTGATCTGCCAAAAATGAAAACTTTTATGGCACTTTGAAATTTTTATCAACCCAGGACCATGGGGCTGGAACTTTCAAAATGCTACTCCAACAGTTTTTCATCCAATCTCAGTCAAACGTTATGAGGACTTAAAATGGTGGAATACAGGCTGTTACTTTTCTTGGCGATCAGCCAAGTTTTAAACAAAACTTGTGGCATTTCGAAATCTTAACATGGGAGTCAATGGGAAAATCATAAAACGTGCAATATCTTCAAAATGGCTCATCGTGGAGCAAAACGGGTGATATATACCGGTAGGGTATATTTCATGTCCGATTCATTGAATAGAATTTGGGGTCATTCGGTGCACTTCGCAATATTTCCGATGTTAAGAGTTTTAAAACTTGGCTAGCTGCTGCTCCCAGTTTTGATCCAATTTCCAAGGGGGGATACAGGCTCTTACTTTTTGGCGATTTGCCAACATTTAAAAAGTATATGGCACTTTGAAGATGTATGAGTTACCTCAGCTACATTGCCATTATCTATAAAAAGCTGTATGCTGGTTTCACATGGCAAAAGGTCAAGCAGAGCCTACAGGCCCCTGGGCCCCCCGTTAAAAGTTATTAAAAAAGCTGTAAGTCTGACCCAGATTTTTTTTTTTTTTTTAGTATTAGTGGATGTCGAGCGAACCTGGACCCGGAAAGTCAACACGCGCAGAAACTCTGGCGTGACCTTTTATATTCGCCTCCACTATTGCGTGATTGCAAGCCTTTCGGTCCAGTACAAAATAGGTCAACATCTATTTCATCACCCAGCACGCTGTCGGCAATACATGAATATGTCCGATCTTCATAAATTAAACGCCGACGTTGTTGCAACCGTTCTTTTTATAACCCATGTCCTATTTGTTGTTTCAAAACTTGGGATAACATATAATCATGATAATGGAGATGTAATAATAGCCTCTACCCTCACGTGTCCTGCGGATGCCATAATTTTTACTGCTGGGAGAGTCGATTGTCATTTACTGTACATCGGGTGAACAATCCAGGATTGATGCAAAAGCACCATTTACATGATTTTGATATCATCATGATCCCAACGGCATAATTTTAAGTTCCCCAATCTACCCACCCCAACCACGTTAACGCAGACTGTGCTGTCCAAACGAAAGTTATGTATTTTGTTATTAAAAACCAGTTGAGCCCGGTTTATTGTAATGTCCCCCATGCGCCTGCATACGTGTTTTTTCGTATCTGGGTGTCGGTGAATAGCATATCTCACAACGTAATTATTTCCAATTAACTTCATCTCTGGCAAAAGCCTTCCATCTGATCCAAGGAAGAGATAATTCGATTATGAAGCAAGGGGCACGGGGTAGGGGCGGAGTTTTTGGCGAGAAATTTTGGCCGAATGATATTTGATAGGAGAGCTAAATGTCAAGCCGGCTCACGGCTATAACAGCTAAACAGTGCAAGATAGTAATTTTGCGCGAGTTAGACATACATATAACAGTCATGTGTAAAGTGAGCCACATTATCAATTTTGACCTTGGGTGACCTTGAAATTCAAGTTCAGTGTCACTTATAATTCAATTAGCCTTACACATTATACAAAAGTATGAAACTAAGGCATATATTACGTGTTTTGAACACTAACAGGAAGCTATATATGGGGAGTCCAGCCACATCAGTAAAACTTACACCTCGAACGGTCAAGTTTCGAGGTCAAGTACAAGGTCTCTGATATTTCAATCCTTTGTGGACACATATTGCTGTTCAATACTAATATAATATCCAATTACGTACCTAAGGCCTAGTTAAATGCAAGAAACATCCATGTGTGTAAACCAATCAAATCTAAGATAACGTGGACGTTGAGGGCTCGTAAATGAGGATTGTTCGGCCATGTGCTACTACTAAACACTAATGGGATTCAATCGGAATCCGAAAGTGTCACTTTATTTAATCTTGAGCGAGGTTGAAATATTAAGTTCAAGCCCACTCACATTGCAAAATTTACATCTAAAAAAAAAAAAAAAAAAGAAAAGAAAGAGTATAGCTATATGAGACTACTGAACACTAATATGAAATCATATATGGGGAACCCAGCGACACTGTGTTACGTGTCTGTTAGATTTCACCACGAGGCCAATCACAGTTTAATTAAATCCCTGTACGCAGGATGACAGTTTTGGGGTGGGGGTGGGGGTTGCCGTTGTCCCAGTGGTCTTTCTTGGTTTGATTTTTTTTCACTCTTTGGAAACACATGTCGGCACAATATGAGTAATATGCGACCTTAGATACTATACATGTATTTGCTTTGTACATGCCGAGACATGTGTTTTGACCTGTGTCTGAGAACCTCCTTCCACCTAGTTTCCAGCTTCACTGTGCACTTGAATTTGTACTGTCAGTTTGGGTGTACGACCCCCTTTCTTCACCTTTGACGTTCAGTTCGTGTGCAATGACACCTCCTTTTCCATTCTAGACTTCTTTTGCGGCCAATGGCTGTTAATATTCTGTTTGACTAAGCCATAGTTAGCCATCCCAGCTAATACCGAGTTTCTATACCGTGGCGCGGGCGCCCAATTTTAATGACAAGTTTTGTGTCAACAATGAATATGTCCTACAATTTTGTTTTTCAAAATTTGAATTTTTGCATTTTAATATTTTCCATAAGTAAACATGGGGCCCTATGGAAGCGAAAATTTCGCCAAGGTTCTCTCCCGCCAGTTCTTAAACCAGTGCCATGAAACTTTTGTGGAACTTTGACTACGAAGGAGTACCTTCATAAAAGTTACTTATTAGATTTTTTAATTTTTTATTTTCAAATTCACAAACGTTATTAAAAACTTTAAAAATTCTTGACATGGACCATGTGGGGAGATAATTATCAAGACGCTTCTCATCCTACAGATATGATTTTTTTTTTTGAATTTTTTTTAAGGCCCGGTCCCACAGCCGACAACGCAAGAATCACGTGAAAAAACAAGAGGTCCAAGGACCTTGGCGCTCTGCTTGACAGCTGCAGTTGGGATGACATTGGCAATTTTCTGCAGACTTGTGTCAAAAACTCACTGCTGCAAACTAAATCAACTGAAATCTGGGTTAACTCTCACACAGTACCTCACTATGCATGTATCAATTTAAGATCATATTCGACACCTTAACTTTCACCTGTCAGGGTCACTCAAGGTCAAATGTGATAGTGTCACTGG
>JAAUYG010190904.1_pt1 | contig 15108 bp, 12 predicted proteins | sample 7278091 | NCBI WGS metagenome assembly JAAUYG01 (sample SAMN14350201, study PRJNA611818) | marine sediment metagenome | isolation source: surface marine sediment (0.6m) | place: French Polynesia: Moorea | collected 2018-08 | reverse complement strand
ACACCCCCCACCCCACGCCCCCCCCCCCACCCCCGCCCCCCCCCCACACACCAGACCCCCCCCTGCCTCCCCCCAAGCCCTCACCCCCCCCAAACAACACCCCCACCCCCCACCCCACACCCCCCAACCCCCCCGCCCCCCCCCCCCCACATATTTTTCTGGGATAGCCCTGGTCTCTAGACCTATTATTTTTTTTCCTTAATATATTAATCAGGCTAACCACTATGTTAATTGAATGCTGTACCTTCATTAATGTCCATGGGGAATGTTTTTGCGACATGTTCCCAGGGATTAATACTTATGGTTTAGCTCAGGCCTTGCTAATTTTCAATTTAGCTAGATTTAGTATATAAACCACATGTGTGTCTCTCGCTGTTTAACTGTTATAGGGGCTTGAAAATTTTTCTCAGTGTAATATCCGTCGATTAAAATTGGGGTCACATCCAGCTTTACACTGGGTCAAAGTTTTTCACCTTTTTTTTTATTATTTAATAAGAAAAAGAAAGTGTTTCACCTCCATCAACACCATCTAAGATGAGGTTGATCAGTTCAGTATTTTTTTCGGAAATATTTTGTAAACAGACACACGGACATGAACACAGAGCAAAGCAATAAACCCCGGCAGGGTTAAGGGTGGGGTTTACTTATTAGAAAAGCTGGGGCAGGTTGAAAAATCAAGGTCTCAATAACAGTGTTGTGGGTTTATTTTTACCCCACTATAGTGTAAAGCATGGGTTACATTTACTAAGGGCTGTCCCATTAAAAAGTAGGGGGGGGGGTAACTGAAAAGATTTTTAAATTTGTTGTACAAAAAAGTATAATGCCTTTTAGGGGGATGCATGACAATGCATCACAATACCTAATGTGTATAGTGAGAAAAATTGAAATATGTTGGGGGGGGGGGGAGATTGAAAATGTTGGAGATTGAAAAGGTCCACCCCCCATACTTTTTAATGGGATAGGCTTCCAGCTGGGCAGAGTAGTTTTCTCTGAATCTTTATCATATGTTGTATATGCCCCACTAGAATGAAGAGCATGCCCAAAGATGATTTTGCATAATCAATATCGGTAATTAGCACATCAGTGTGAGCATCAATTAGCATATGAATCAATTAGCACATAATGATTGAGGTTTAATCACTCAAATTACCTTTCGTCACATTGTATTGTACTTATTACTACTACATCCCCCATTCATCATTCTCAACTAACCCCCCATCATACCTTAACCTACCTGGAAATAACCTCCCCAACCCCTGATCCGGGAGGCTGTGCCCCAACCCTCCTCCATGCAGTCAGTAACACTCGCTACCCAATTTTATCCTCCACATTCCACAATTCCTTACCATATCAAGGAAATTCGACTCACATGTATCTGCTACTTACACATATAGCTGTCATAGGAGATAGGATGATTGGGTTTTGGACCAGGGTGGTCATGGGCAGCGGGGAATACATACCGTAGTCGTGCTTGACCGACTGGACTTCTTAACAGTTCCATTAGGAACCAGTCTTAAGACTTCAAATACGTTGGCTGTTAATTTGTCCATGGCTGTTAATTTGTTTTTAAACTGAGCAAAATTTTCTCCGGCAAATTGATGTTTTCTTAATTGTAGTGACAGTTTTCCCGTAGTACAATTAATGTAGCAGAAAAAGACAAAGCTATGGTTCAGCATCAAAATTAATGATTTGGCGAGTTACGTCACACATGCAAGATTTCATGGAGCGCCCCTGAGGATATTGATTGAAACCTCGCCTACCGGTGGCTGCACTGCCATGAATAACTTATGACAAAAGCCAAGCGCAGGGTACAGACTGGTTGTGCAATCACTGATATTTCACAGGTTTGAAGGGAAAAAAATAGCCAAAAATAGTTCATTGATTGTCTCAAGTATGGCAAGTAGCTACATGTCCAAGATTCAGTGTGGTGTCCGGATTAAATGATCATTTCTGGCTTGGGTGATTTATTCTAAGGACTTTATGGACTAGATCATGTAGATTTCTGCAATTTCCAGTTCCCCAGTGATCCGGGTTTCACTGCTGACAAGAACTTGAATCTTGTTGAATCCTGATCTGTATATTGGTTTTGGGAACTTATACCAGTACAGTGTATTCCTTCCCGCAATGCTTTCCCCCAAACTGAGTATAGTTTAGTGCTCAAAAGGCAAATACACTACAGTGGTCCCTCTATTTTAAGACCACCCATGGGACCAAGAAAATGTGGTCACTTATGTCAGGTGGTCTTATAATCAAGGGTGGTCTCAAAATAGAGGGTTGTAAAATAGAGGGATTACTGTATAGTTTAAGTGTTCAATACGCAAACACAGTACCAGGTACGTGTATCAGTGTATCCGGTTTCTTTTAAAGCTATTTACTATAAATATTGACCAATGTATTGCGTCCTAGTGACATTACAACTCTAAAGGGTCTCCAGTTCGGGTTGGGGTCTACAAGATCCCTATTAATTTGTTTATATGGTATACAGGTACTTGTAACTGCAGTATTCAAACAAATTCTTTTAACATTTAATACACTGTAAAAAAGCATTATCTATGCTGAAAGGCAACATAACTAAAGTTCTACAGCGTATATGATTTGTGTCAATAACATGCTGCTGGATAAGCATTTAGCAACTTTTGTGTCACTTTGTCTTTTCTATATCAAGTATTTATTAACAACTAAGAAAGACAGGAAACCTGTGTTTACATTCATTCCTGTTTTATTTAACACATCACAGGCATTTTGAACAACACAACAAGTTTGATCATCCAACGTATGATTGAAAATGCACCACTGTTTCACCAAGTTGGGATTTTTAACAAGTATAAATTTAGAAAACATAGAAAATCACCGTATCATTGTTTCAGAACCTTTTTAATTATTGATCCAAAAATGATCATTTTATTCATGCTCTGATCGGCTTTTACCATTTCAACTACTCAAAGATCAAATTGTAGTTTGAGAGTACATGTACTCCAGACAACCAGCTCAAAACACTAGATAATCAGTTCAAATATTTTTGAACCAAGCCTAAATTCCTACCTTTTTTTAATATAACTTAAGAATCTTTTATTAAAGTAACACTTGCGTACCACGTACCATATATGACTAGACGAAATTAAGAGAGGTTCCAAGAATACGAACTGATCAACAGTCGCATATAGATTGACCAAACAATGAACTGAGAAATGTACTAATCTAACAAAGGAGAATCTAACAATACTAGGTCACGGCTGACTGAATTACTGCATATTTACATAATATGTAAAATAATGACATACCAGTATATATAACAAGTGGGACGTATGTACGTATAACTTTGGTAGCCAACTTTATACTTATTTCAAAGATCTAAACTGTGCGGTCGAAAACATTAAACTGACAACAAGGAATCGTCCGACATCTTAAATCCATTTTCAGAGTGACCGTTAAACTTGGTTTTGTTACAATCTTGCTTAAGCTGGGTTCTTGAAATTCTTGATAAGCATTCAAGCTTAAAAATAAACTTGAGATAAGAAAGCTGTTTAAAGAAATTAGTATTCATCTTAAGCTTAATTCACATTAGTCAACGAAAGAGTGAACAGGTGAATGGGTCCACAAGTCTGTGGTTTCGAATATATTTTCAGATAGACAATGTAGAGTAAGTTCGAGATATACATGTATCTTGTCAAGTAGATCCTGGATGTACATTGAGAGACCGTTGCCATGAGACTGTGGAACTGGAACAATGCACGTTCCTTGGATAAGGGTATACTTGTACAATGTCTGTAGTTGTCACAAGATGTTCTATTGGTTAAAGATAGAAACGTATGGGTGACCATTCGAGAGGTTTACTGTACTGGAGCAGTATACATTATCAGCTAGCACATCTTCCTGGTGCTATATTGGCTATAGCATATAGCATGCTTTAGCACATTTCTTCATCTGGCCACTCCTACAACATGTGCTAGCATGCCTGAGGGCCGTACAATCTGTGCTATAGCTTGATGTTCAGAGGAGGGTGTGCTTTAATAGCTGGTACATATGGTACCATCTACGTAAGACAGGCAGTCCTTCAAGACAGGTTCTATTGTACTGGATAAATATATTACACAATAAAGTGTATATAAAAGACATAACACGTATATATACACTTTCAGACAGAACGGGGAGATGAATCTGAGATGACAATGTACAGTGACAGTGTTTGGTGACAGTGTCTAGTCAAGTGACAAATACCTGGCGACAAACATACGTGCTACAATTCCTGCTATTAGATATTTACAGGTGAGCAGACATTTCAAGTGATAATAAATATTCTTGTATTAAATTTCATAAATATGCACAGTCTGTAGCTATTATTAACAATAATCAATTCAACAATAATTAACATAATTTAACAATGCCCTACATGTACCTTGAGAGAACTCGGTAATATAATTCCACAGTTACTGCTACATGCTACCTCCAGTCTTAACATTGAATATAGTTTGTTCAGCTGATATATTAGTTTACAACTTAAAATACTTGCCTCTGACAAACTAATTACACCTACTGGTATACATGTACATAGATTATATAGTTATAGTATGCGACTGATGACATAGCAACACAATACTATGTACCTGATAATATTACATTTAAATTATTTTTTTTTATCAATCAAGACTGAATTGGCAAATATACTTCACGTTTTCGCTAAAGTATGATACATAATTTATGAAACTGTTTGCTTGCACACCAAAGTCCTCGATCCTGGTTAAAATAAATAAAACAGTTTGGTATAATTTGTATAATTAGTTGTACATGTATAGGGATGAAAGCCTTAAAATGCATCATACATACACCTGTGTATATAAAACTGCCAGTAGGCTGATATACATACATGTACACTGGGAAGCAAATTTCTCTTAAATGGAACCTACCGAGCAGCATGGTAATTTTAACACGATAATCCAAAAGACTATACCTTTCCAAATCCTTCTTCAAGCTAACAAATTCAACAGATCTTTTTCTTTTGTTCATTTTGAGTATACACCTTTATACATTTGCATGGCAATTTACAGAAATATCTTTCTAAATTTAAGAATGATCTTTAGTTCTGATAGGTGGTGCTCCGACTGCTAAAATTTTGAGAGTTTGATTTTTTCTTGAAAAATAAAACCCAGCAGGTAAATTTGTACTATATACAAGTGCTGTTTCACCACAAAGCATACATACGGTATATCATTTTGTACATAGTCAATGTACAATGAAGTATGATTTAACAGTGTAGAGAGTAAAATTTGAAAAAAAAACCCAACAAATATTTACAAACTTGCAAATAATTTACTATTTTTGCTTCATATAGCTATACATGGTAAAATATTTGTATATTTATCAAACAACCTAAAGCTTGACGCAGCATGAGTAAACTGCAGCTGGCAGCAAATGCCTGTAAACGGTTAACGATTCATATATATACAAAATTCGGTGGGATTCGGTCGGTGGACGATCCAGATTCCTCAGTGGTCGGTAAACAGCGTCACATGACAGACACAGACAGTGTGTAGGTGTAGAGGCCTATTGTTGCGTAACCTTGAAATGGCAAGGGATTGCTTATTCTGTAGCTAAATTCTGGAGTTATAATTCACTCTGTTCCAGAACTCACTCCCATTCCAGAATCCACTGAGTTCTGGAGTCGATGCTCCATTCAGGATATCGCACTCTGACTTGACACTTAACCAGTACTTCCATATTTTGCTCTCTATTACGTCTTCCATTATACGGCAGTAGGGTTTGCGTGTATCGGTATTCAGAAAGCACTTCCTGTACACTGAGTAAGCATTCACAATGGAAATGGAGTGGTTTGTTCTGTGGAATTACCAATGCAGTTAATATTGCAAGCTTCCTAAGACGAGTTGCATAGTCAGATTTTAGGCTTCCAGCAGAATATGCCAGCGACAGACTTGTTCCCCTTTGTTTTCCCGCATGTCGTTCCAGTGCGACACTTCCTCCTCCCCGCTACTGCTGTAACCTAGGTAACCAAACAATGGCGGAAGGATATCATTCCATTACACACACAGTTTCAGCATGGTATAGGAAAAGCAGCTCATTTAGTCTGTGACTTTTATCTGTAAACTTACATGTACATGCATATTTTTTAAAAGTGTCAGACTTTGCTAATAGTGATATTTACTAAGAGTGCATGTATGACAAAATAGTGCTATACTTTACTCCGAGCTGGCACACGGTTTTCTGCATTTTTTTTACAAAGTACACAGTACTTTAGTTTACAATGTAAATACAAACTACATGATTGTACAGTGAAAATTTCTGTTAACTACATTATTACAAAATAATGCAATAACCTGTATGTTTTGTTGGGAAAATTTAAAGCTATTTATTATCCACTCAAAACATAGTCTCTATTTCACAATTGACCAATCACGGGTAGCCTTACCTAATGAGAACCAGCCAATCATATCCTTTCGTTTCATGCTGCGTTTGTTGTAAACAGACACCATCAGTGTGACGTCAGGCAGCTGGAACATAGCTACCTGGTACATAAATGTCTCCTTGTACAGGGGGTTCGGCTGGCCGCGGCGGACAGACGTCTTGCTGCGTGCGATCTCCTCTCCGTTGGGTGACATCAGGGTGATCTTCACATAGGTATCTACAGAAGACACAAAATAAATAATTAAAATATTCATATTCAACTTGATTTGGTTTAAGTTCACTGATGTCAACCTGTTTGCATGATGAAGACAGCTGACAGGCAAAAATCCAGTGAAGCATTTTCTCGCTTATTTTTTTTTTTGAATGATCCCATGCCTAAAGTCCATGAATGGAGTCACAACACCAACAGATAAAAGCGTTCAGATCAAATTTAAATGTTGCTTCTGTTCCTAACTTCATACTGTACATACTATATGTACTTCAGCACCCCTATTGAATATAAAATATTAGATGGTGTAGGCCGTTTCAGCACATTTTGATGGTACAGTGAGACCTATCTTGAGAGACCAGTGCTATGAGAGATCACCTGTCTTGAAAGACCAGATATTCCAGGCAGAGGGTCTTACATTTTGATGCAACTGAACCTGTCACCAAAGACCACCTGTCATGGGAGACCACACCTTTATGTTGAGTGGGATAATCTTTCAAGACAGGTTCTACTGTACTTAAGGCTAGTCTTGCCTATCATATGTACATGTACACTACAGTAGAACTTCACTTTGTGGCCACTTCAGAATTAAGACCACTTTCCGGCTGTACCCCCAAAAAAGACAAACTCACAATCCAGACCACATCATTACAGTCCAAACAGACAATTTCCCAGCAGTACCACTAAAATGCATTTTCAATGTTTACTAGTCTCTGAAACAAGACCAGCTCATAAGGCCAGCATTTTTTAATTTTTAGTTTTACGACAATCTTGATGTAGGAGGAGGGAATAAATTTAAAAATAAAATTGACATTTTCCTTTTTTTTTTTACATGTTTCATAGAAAAAGTTCATCATTTCGCACTTTTTTGAAAAATAAGAAATACCCCCATCGGAAATAAAAAATTGATGACAGGTGTTTCAATTTTATGTTGGGTCAATTTTTGTAGGGTCGGAGGGGACGTAAAACGAAAAATCAAACAATGCTGCCCTACTGAAGACCAGTTTATAGCGGTCCTGCGTGTAGTCTTAATTCTGGAGTGGCCCCACCACTGCACTACAGCAGACCCTCTCTTAAAGAATACTCTCTAGAGAGGACACCCCTCTAGAAAGGACACAAATTCTTGGCAGCAAGTACTATGAATGTATAATCCTCCCTCTTACCAAAGGACACCTGTCTAATAAGGACAGAATTGCTTTAGCAGAAGGAGTGTCCTTATTAGAAGGGGACTACTGTATATCAGCCTGTGTGTAGTTACCTGGGGCCCTGTTCATGGCCATGTTTTTGAAGTTACTGCCCTTGATGACCTCCACGGACAGTCGACCCGTGGTGCCGTTATACGACAGGCCGACCAGCAGCTCCGGCATCCCGCCGTGCTGCATGGACTGTACTGACGAGCCGCTCTCACTGCGGGATAGGCTGGAAACATCGCCGTGGGAATCCCCGTGCTGGCAAATGAAATATGTGTTCATTGTAAACATAAACTCCCAGAAATACAACAAATGTACAAAGTAGTGTTAAATACATCTTACAGTATGCTATACAAAATGTTGCATAACTATGTTCAGAGAAACCATGTTTGGTCAAATGCACATTTAGTGCATAACTATGTTCAGAGAAACCATGTTTGGTCAAATGCACATTTAGTGACATTTCCAATGTGGCTTTTGTTTTTAAACATCTAGGGAAAGCTGGTATTAAGACCGGCAATATATGGTGAAACCTGCAGCTGTTAATCTAGTATCTCTCACAGTTTGGCATATCTTTCTATATTAACATTCTAAGTTATGTCAGCTTCTACAGCTTCAAACACCAGTGAAAATGATCATTACTCTCATCTATTTAAAAGTGACTTAAAGCTTGCGGCTTAGAGATCAGGTTTTAGACAGTTCTATCTCTGTCTGGAAGCACCACTGCCATGAGAGACCGCCTGCCTTATAAGACCATATTCCTGGCAGAACCAGCATTTCAGTATCATTCAACCTGCCATTAGAGACTACCGGTACATGTCCCTGTCTTGAAATTTTTTTATACAGCCAATGGGTTCTTCTTTCAAGACAAGACAGATTCTACAACACTATTAACTGCATTTAGTTTGTATTAAATATATTCTTGAAAGTTCATACAAAAATTTAAAATTTTATGTCAGCTGGAACATGTACAATGAAGTTCTTGTACTTCACAAACTTTCAAATCTTCCTCCAAATCTGATTTTTGTATCTCATTTTTATTCAACCACACTCTGCAAATTTAAGGCATTTTGCTGTCCCATTCATGACAAGTGTTTAAAATTACCATGACTACTGTGCAATGTACGACTTACACTCAGATTACTGCGCGGTTCTAACGTCAGCACGTGTTTGGTTTCAGCATCCAGACTGAGGGAGGAGAACCCAATCACGCACTCCCCCAGCATACGCTCCCGCCGCATACGCTCACACCCGTACAGACGGAAACGTAGTCCCATGTTGGCAACATCATCTGAAATACAAAAATTTATGTGGCAGTGCATAACAAGTTATAATTGTTACTACCATTACCAATTTACACTGTAACTTCTATTTTAAGTTTGAATTAAAAGTGCCTAACTACATGCACAAGTGACACCAATTGTAACATTTTTTTCAATGACATGCTACTCTGTTTTACAAAAGTGACTTAAGTCTTGGGGCATAGAGATCACAGGTTTTAGACTACATGTACATGTATGTTATTGGCTACTGCCAATTTATCATTTTTTTAATGACATCTCCTTCTACATGAACGTCTACCCAATTCGAACCAAATTATGGACAGATTTAATCTAACATTTCTATGATGACTGTCCAGAGAATAAACGGTCATCTTACCACTAAACCGCTACAATTAGCATCATTAGACTGACTGTTTTTTTTTTAATGCCATATACAGTAGTGAAACCCTAAATTTTAAGGCCAGAAATGGTTGAAGCCAGTCGAGAGTGGTCTAATATAGGCCATGATTCCGAAGCAATATTATTGTGCTGGTGTTTAATTGATAGCGTGTAAATCTTAAGCTGGGGCCCCAGCCTGTAGAATGCTGTCCTAGTTTTAAAATTCCATAATTACCCCTGGTACATTGTATATGTGACTTTCTGTACCTACCATAAGGAACCTTGAAGTGGAATGTTTCCTCAAACTCTGGCGTATCCCCCTGCTTAACCTTCGTCTTGTACTTGGCCTTTTTCGTTGGCAGCAGCAGCAGGCGTATCTGGGTGTTGTTCGCCCCACCACGATCCTTGGTCGGGATTTCCCGGGCCGTATGGACGACCACCTTCATCTTTTCCTTTTCAGAGTCGTAATCAAACGTGACATCGAGATAGCCGCACTTGGAGATGAGTACGGGCTCGCCGCGGTCGTGGAGGTCACTAACATCGAACAGATGTTCCTGGAAATACAGGTAATGGAAGGGTGTTGTCATTAAAGTGATTAAGAGTAACAAATACAGACCGGTAATGTCAGAACAATACACAGGCGCATGAGTAGGAGAGTAATACATTATCAAGAAAATTATACCATGCATATTTTTATAATTGTACTGCTTCTAATATAACAGTACAACTTTCAGATTGACCTATAGTGAGGGAATGAGAATGGGAAAATCACAACATAATACAAAATTGTCAGGCATATTTGAATTGTTTTGTAAATTATCTTTATGAGCAATTGCAGGAATAAGGCAGTTATATAAAGTAAATATATCATCATAATAACAGATATTTCATTACAAAATGCATGTACAACTTAAGTAATCAATGCAATTATAAACTTTTAACGTACATCACATGTAATCATGTCCACAGATGTACATACATGTACATCATGCAAAGTTACTACATGATCTGTGACGAACTCATAACGTTTGCAAATGTTTCATGTGCAAATGTACATGATGTATGCCCTAGCTCGGGGTTACCTTTTCTTCACATTTCTGGCAGGTTTCATCCATAATATTATGCTATCCAACTTTATGTTATTAACAGTATATCCACAAACAAAATTATATATCCATGCAAAGCTGTGTTTCTTGTAACATTATAAAGATCTCCAGTTATTCGTCGGGACCACAATTAAAGAAACCATAAGGCTTCAAATCCTGCACGGGCCAGAAGCTTAAACTTCTCTTTATCCAACTGAGAGCAGAGTTGACCTGATGAAGCGTCGGCCAGCGCCACTGTCGGCTCAGGTTCCTACACCGTACATGGTGTAGTTTCATCAATTTAATGATCACCGTGACGCCATGTGATATTTCCCACAGTTCCGCAGCAACAAAGTCCCATTACCACCTCACGTGTCCTCATAAACAACGGCTAGCGTGCGTAGCTGACCCTGCCCCCCCCCCCCTCCATACAGTGGAACCCCCTCTGTAATGTATTAGTATGATAAAGACTGGGGGGCGGATTGTATTAAGCATGCACGTTTTCAACATGTTCAACAATGTACAACATTTGTACATTACAGTCAGTTCTAGAAGAACAGCTACATGTACATGTACATAATAGGTTCTTTAGTATAATTTGGATCTTAACTTACACTATAAAGGATCAAGCCTGACTTTTTTCGGAGTGAATCTTTTGGACTCTGGAAACACAATTCTGATGAAACACTCTGCACACAGAGTCAAATTATGGTGGAACTTTTTGGGAAAATTTGGGAACTTTTCCACCATAATTTGACTCTGTGTGCAGAATGTCTCATCAAAAAAAAAAAGCCCGACGTTATTTTAGTTCCTGGAAAGTTGTCTCTAATTCCGAGGCTGTACCATACACCTCCTTTAATTACGGTCAGCTCCTATCACAACCTGCTAGGTGAAGAATTCTGGGATAGCTGAGGAATTATGGGATAGAGCAGGGAAAGCCCCAGATGGTTCGGCCACTCAATCTACATCACCTCTCAGCTCAGAACATCTTTGAGGTGGAATTTGTAATGATCATCAAACTGGTGTGATGACAGGGGAACATTAAATACGACCCCGATGGCTCTCAGGCTGATAGATTTTTTTCACAAGAAAATTACTGCCATGATTACCAAGATTACAGTGAGACACTATAGTCACTATTAAATCTGCCCTATTGAAGACTTGTAGTATTCATGATGACCAAAGGTCAGTAAAGGTCAATAATCTAGGGCACATTTGAACTACACGAGTAATGCATGAAGTGTTTGCATATAATCTATCTCAGACAAGGAATTAGTAATTGACTGTGAACCAGAGAATTCCCCTACTATTTATGGATAATCTTCAGTAGCTAATATATAGTTGCCAGAAACACACATGAATTAACACATGTAATATGCACATTGTACAATGTTACATATTTCATAACCCATATGCTGCAAATGTATACAGATTACAGAGGCACTGAATCCTCCTGGTCGGCAATAACAAGTTTGAAACAACAGTATGATATCCTACATATCCTAAAGTGGCCATATTCCATTGCGCACTCAACAAAAGCCCAAAAGAGATACAGTGTGATTATCCACAATATCCATGTTCTAGTTGTGTAGACTAACCGGCCAATTGTTCACTCATAAAGGTACATGTATTATGCACTTATATCCAGTTTTGAAATGACCAATACCAAGATGATGATATTACATATCTGCATGTACATGTGCACTGTAGAATCCAAGGCTGCAAGTGATGAATGAATGGCCTAGAAAAGCATTAACAACAGCAGCGCAAGTGCAGCAGTGCGCTCAGAACACAATGCAATTTAGGATCTGTCTTCAGGATAATCCTCAAATGTCCCATATTGCTTATCTGAGACAGACATATAGCAGTGTATACAGACTGCTGGTTCCATACATAACTGGTCTGATCAAGGCTTTCATGATAAATTTAACATAACATTGTGTAGAGTATACATGTATATGTACACATGGTATATGTGTATTGACTGTATACGATATGTTATGGTGTCGTGGGAGCAGCTTTAACTACTACAAGTGTCCCAAATATCCGCTACCCCCCCCCACCCCCACCCCCCACCCACCCACCCCCATGTTTTCCTGCCAACTGTAACCACACATTATACATGTTATACATGTACGGTACTTAATATGTACTAGTACCAGCAGATTGTGTTCCCAGTGGATAGCAAAAAGCCAGCAAGAATCATTGATCATGTGTAGTCAAACTTTTTATCTTCAGATTCAATATATCAGTTGTGTACATGTACATATCACTCTTGGCATACTGCACATAAACTGGCTTTAAAGAATCCTGTGTGCTTGGGCCTCAGATAAGATGTGATAAATAATTTCACAGTCTTCAGTATATTCAATATATACATGTATACTGTATGCCTCAATGTATCACACAGCACCCCCCATATAGAGTACCTCTACCTTTTATATTATGGAACTTTATAAATAATGGGATGACACTTGCTTTGAATAAAGTGATGGAAGACTTTGTGCATATCAATGCACATGTGCATATCAATGCACATATATATGTACAGCCAGCCAGTGATTTCTACTACATGTACTGCAATTGCCAGTACAGCAAAAAACACCAGGAATTTTTCCGAAGACCGAAAGAACATTAGAAATGGAAACAGAAAATAAAGAAGTATGAACAAGAAGAAGAAAAAGCAGAAAGGAAGAAGAAGAAAGAAGCAGAAAATGATATGGAAGTTATAGACTGATTTAATCTTCAAGAAGATAAACAGTAAGAAATGGAAGGAATAGAAACTCAGGGTTACCATGGTCATGATGGTTACAGAAACAAACAGCCTTGCAGAGTTTCTCCAGATTGTCATGATTGGTACTGCAGTTAACTTTGGTGACACAAAGTGAATAATTGATGACAGGAAGGAAGGAGATGACACCAGCCACTTGCCCTACCCACTCCTTGATGACATATTGCACATCGCAGAGTTTGTGATTGTGCAGTTCGCCAAGTGCAAGCTGAATACTCCACCCAGGACCCCGGGCCCAGGACCCTCAATCCCCCGATACATTCGCGTGAGCGGCAGTGCTAATGAAACAGTCCTCCACCAATCTCTTCATGGGACCTCTAATGTCATACATGACAGTTTTCCATTATAGTCGAAATAATAATTTCCCCAACGCGCCTCTATAAAATTATTAATATTATACCCAAGGCTAGCACAAATTTTATGAAGGTTGCCGCTGGCATTTATATGGCTTGTCCAATCAGTTGGTCAGCGTCCAATCACTTGGCCCATTGCCAAGGTCCCATTCAGTTGCTAAAACAGAAGAGTTGTTTCCATGACACAGAAGTGCCCGGCCCGTTGGTGACAGTGGCACCATGGTAACAGCAATGACGTGTGTAACCGGGATCTCTGAGATTATTGATTGGCTGACGAGAGAGTGCGACAGGCGAGCAATCAGCGCTCCCAAACAGGAATATTAAGAGAGTCCCTGAGTGACTCTCAGAGTCTTTAAGGACTTCCTGTCTATTCTGGAAGGGATATATACAGCTACAGTCGAGTGACAGGCTCAGGGAAAAATGTCATTACGGAGGGCAGGAAGCACTATCCTAACAATTCAGAAAGCCGTCAACATGCTCAGCATTTGTACATAATGTCGAGTCTGCCGTCCCATTTCTGAACTAACCTACAGGCCACATGTACATTGCATATATACAACAAAATTATACAGTCAAATCAGTTCTAAAGACCACTGCAATACTAGTATATCTACAGACCACCGCTATATACATGTGTATAGACCACTGCTATACATAGAAACTATGTATATTTTGCAGATCACCAGTGATATACTTTACAGATTACAGGACCTGTACATAATCACACCACCTGTGTATAGGCCCTATATGTTAAAAGCAATACTCATGATACTTGACACATAAGCTGTTCAGATGGATCAATTAAAACCGCATTATTCAGTGTGAATAATGGAGTTTTAATTGATCCTTCTGATAACATTACATGTCATATTGTTTACAATGAGTTTGTCGCATGCACAGTTGTGTAATGCTAAGTAACTGATTATAATCCATGCAACATGTGTTTACATGCTACAAATATATATCATTCTGGGTCATACATTCATAGCTCAGAGAAAGTACGTAAAATGTGGCTTACTGACTATTAAGTTACCATGGTTACTACTACTCAACACTCCTTCCTTCCTGCCTAGCTTCTAATATTCCATTTACTGGTACCAGGTAGTTATTCAGTTGCTTAGCTTAATTTCTTTATTTCTCTCTTTCTTTCTTAAATTTCTTTCTTTATATATCATGTTTATTTATCTGGCTTCTTTTATTTGTTATTTTGTCTGCATTGAGTGAACGACAGATCTACATGATCTATGTTAAACAACTATATACATGAATTCCTCCCAAACAATTTTTTTCCAATATTGATCTCAGTTCTGCTAAACATTGTATAGTTATGGTGTTGGGGGGTGGGGGGCGCCGGGGCGGAGGTGTTTGTGTGTGTGTGATAGTTGGGGGTTGTTTTTGTGGTT
>JAAUYG010047826.1_pt1 | contig 15108 bp, 10 predicted proteins | sample 7278091 | NCBI WGS metagenome assembly JAAUYG01 (sample SAMN14350201, study PRJNA611818) | marine sediment metagenome | isolation source: surface marine sediment (0.6m) | place: French Polynesia: Moorea | collected 2018-08 | reverse complement strand
TTCGTTCGAACGAAATATTATTTCGAGGGAACGAAATAATAATTCGTTCGAACGAATTATTTCGTTTGAACGAAATATTATTTCGTTCGAACGAAATATTATTTCGAGGGAACGAAATAGGAATTCTCACTACTTTTTTTTTTCTTCCTATGTCCCTTTAGGGCTTCCGTACTTCTCTCTCTCTCTCTCTCTCTCTCTCTCTCTCTCTCTCTCTCTCTCTCTCTCTCTCTCTCTCTCAAATCTGACAGTCATCGCAACTTAGCAAGACTTGTAGCAAGACTTTGATTTTGGCAATATGTCACATATTGAAACTTGGTACACAATTTCCTATTAGAGTTAACATGGGCAGTACAATGAACTGTTTGTCAGTTATAGTACTTTAAAAGTGTAGAACTTTAATTTTGAGCTGTCAAAATCAACCGAAGTCAAAAGATCACATCGTAGTCTGAGTACTTATTGGCAACTTCGTACTAGCGTAGCATGGTAAAAATAAAGGTTATAATAATCCGTTTGTGTGTTAATATACTGTAAAGGTACTTTACTGTCATAATTTTTGACCTTTAGTTTTTGTCAGTTAAGCCTTACAATGCATTGTCTGTAAACTAGTGTTTCACTACCTTGATGTTCTTTTAAGGTTATCCAAGGTTAAGACCACGTTGCATTCCGGAACGTCACAGGTAATTTCTTATAAGTGTTGTTGGATTCTACAGTAATTTTACGTTACGATACGTTACAGTGGTTAGACCTGCACGACCTTGATTTTGACGTTAGAAATCATCCAAGTGTTAAAGGTTGCGTTACATTCCAAAACAGCATCGGCAAAGTCCCGTTAATGTTAATGTTCCAGTGTGAAATAAGGATCAAGATACACGGTTTCTGTGTAACTTGCCTTATAATTACATCATCTTGATATTGCCACTCAATGTGACCCAGATTGTTTATTAATCTTCCTTCTTGGAGGTTGAGTAACATATGTGTCAGTCACGAAGTTAAACGTTAATATCGTACGTCACCTTAGCGTCCGCCGTCCGTGAAAGGCATTTCCTTTGAAACATTGCAGAATTTGCAAACGCTGCTAATGTTGTTTTTTTTTTTTTTTCTAATTCACGATTTGTATTTTCTCGTTTATAACTTTGGGACGCATGGGATGGGTCATTTTTCTAATGCTTGGCTATTTACACATTATTGATCTTTTCATATAAGTTCCCCTTGCCAGCTGTTAATTTATATCTTATATGTTTTACGGACGGTCAGTAATGGTCCTCCTTCACACTCAACCTCTAAAAATAACAAAATTTATAATCTTTTCCCTCTTTTTTTGTTATTAAATACAATGTTACGAAATTAAAGAAAATATAACTTTCAGATACAACTCCTCCACAACTCCATACACCACTCAACCTTCTGCCGTTTTCGCTTTTGTTTTCTGTCGCTCGACCCAAACGGTGTCCCGGAGCGGCTCCTGTCGTCTGACCAGTTGCACCGGAAGCGGTTGTCAGACGACCGACGGGGTGGGATGTTTGCACACCGCCCGCCAGTCAATGTATCATTTAAGATCTTAAGATAGAGACACGGGAACTATCAATTTGGAGCTAATCTGGTCGCCGGCAAATCATTTTCCCGCCGATGTCAGAGTAATCAAGTGAGACGCAGCCTCGATAAAGATGTCATGTTTTCGTTTAGGTCCGGGCGTCCCGTTCGCTTCTGGACGGTAATAAGGGACCTAATAAGATTTCCCCCGCGTTTCTTCCTCAGGCAGTCCAGGCACGCAGCATCGCTCCGGGATTCGGCGCCGACCGGCTTTCACAACAACATATCCTCCGTTCCTTCTACTTCCAAAGCGAGCCCAGCTTTTTTGTCCCCCCCCTTGGATGTTAGTGACAAATGCAATTTTCTACGGAATGACTTTCGCAATGTACCGGAGATAGTACGGCCGGGGTGACCACGTCACTTCCTTTAATTCGACATGGCTGTCAAGAGGTACCACTAGACGACAGTCGATGTGCTGTTTTGTAATGACGATCATTCTGTCAGAAATGCTGAAGGAAGACACGACACAACTTTGCTGATGTGTCCTCTGACGTCAATCGTTAACACACCACACATTTTCCTTTTGTTTCATCCGCCATGTAAAACTTCATTGTAAAACCCCTGATGCATTGTTTTTTTCCAAAGTATTATACGTGGGTGCACGTGTATTTTCACCTAAAGAAAGGTTCTCACATACGCCATTGAAATCCAATACAGTAACCACTACGCCGACGGAGCAGCTGGCAATGTTGCGTTTTACTGCGAGCGCATCCTGTAAAATACTGTCCAACATCTCGGGACAGATGATTTTGTAGTTCCGGAAGAGATTAATAAAAAAATAGAATTGATTAAGGACGCCGTACTCTATAGCACAAGGCCAATTTCGTCAGTAAGGTGGTCTCGCAAGACATTAACCGGATGTTGCGATTCAGCCAACGACGTATACATCCTCTGCTCTAATCTTCATCTATAACCATCTCTTTAACTTCTAGTAAATGCGATGTGTGTTTTATCGCATCTATTCCGGAATAACAACCATCCTCTGATCCGGAAATAAAAATAATGTCTATTCCAGAACACAACATTGGCAAACTATTTTCTTGTCCTAGACAATGGTCACATATCGCGCGTCAACTCCGAAACGTGGCTGGCTGCCTGTCTAACAGAGAAAAATTACCACAGACTGAGGTAAACTCCATACTGTACACTGTCAGTCACTATTGTTTTGTTTCGTTTTTCTCCACTAGACGCTATTTATCGAACTTTATATCCATTTGACGGGAGAGATTTCTTCTTTAATATTATCTAGAATCAAGTCAAGTGTAATTTGTTAAGATAAGATGCACTTTTGGTCGGTGGTGCACGTATGGGTTAACAAAAACATTATCGCGCAGCGCTATTGACCGACAAGTGATGGATGCATGATGTGATGTCAGATGATCAGGGGGGACAATGGAATCGATGAGAGATGAGGTGTCATATGTTGCTGGTTATTGTTGTTGGTTGCTGCAAGAGAATTTCATAAGCATAGTTTAAATCTAAATAGTTAGAGAGACGAATTTAATTGAATCTAGAAGCTGTCCATATCCATCAAACGTCAACCCGAAATTTTGAAATAGCTGAACAACTCAATAATATAATAATATTTCCAGTATCAGTTTCACCCCATCTTGTCAATGTCTTATATATACACGTGCACGTATTTTCAGGCGCAAGCTGTAATTGAATTACCCGATATTTCGGCCAATGCGGTTTTTAGCCATTGCGCAGCCTACAGACTACAGCTCGTGCCCAAAGAACCTTTAGGTATAAAGTTATATGTACAACAAATAAATGCGTCAGATTTTGCACGGACTATACGTCTTCTTCGGTCCAGCCATCACCCAAAATATAGCATTCAACTTATTCTTACATCAATGGCACGCAGTTGGACTCGACGATTAGCAACAGGAAGAATTACAGCAGGCGCCATTTGTAATCTGCGCTTTTTGGTTTCCATAGCAACGCGGATAGAGGGAGGCAGGCATTAGCGACCGTCAGGTGGGCAGTTATCCTGGGCAGAACGTGGCGCATGTGGCAGTGGCGTGCGTGGCTCTGCTGTCGCAAGCTTGACAAGCTCTGATCAGATTAAGGATGCCGCTAAGCTCTGAGATGCAAGGTCACTCTGCGGTTTGTCCTTACGGGAACTGGCGTCGGTCACTGCCGCCAGTGCTGTGGCTTCAATAGTTGGGGGTGGGGTGGGGGATTGGGTTGAGGTTTGACCCGAAACAAACATAGTTGAACAGGAGACGAGGAAGCCACAGCATGTCTTGCCACCAGGATTGGGGCGCTGTGCAAGGAGAGGGACGCCACATGCATCTCTAAGTGACCATCTGTTTTCCAAAATATAGGACTTGGAAAATCTTGTCCAATCGTCTTATTTTGGAGTACATTGGCATGAGATAACTATGAAAGACTACGCCTCGTGCTTTGGCATGCAGTTTTTTCTTGCCACTGACAAAAAGGCATCGTTTGCGGGCAGAGATTGTCCGCATCTTTTGTATTTAATTTGACATTTCAAGAATCGGTTGTCCGTCATGGTAATTGTGAATAAATGTATCATTCAAATAAATGTTCCAATGGTGTTAGCAGAACATTTTGTCTAGCAAGATTCCATGGCACACATGCGTATTCGCGTATCGACCAATCGAAAATAAGCCCCCGTGAAACATGGGGAGAACGAATACAGTAGCAACACCGCAAAATGTGTAGCAACACTGCCTAGATATAATGGAAAATCGACCGATGCTGTAACAAGAGGCCCATGGACCTTCACCCTGGGCTTGACGACGGCGGTAGGTAGGGCAATTGAAAAGCGTTAATCCACTTTACTGTTTCCGAGAAAACGTGCTTTATGGACGGACGGACGGACGGACGCTCCGCAGCAACAGCGGTTTTGACATAATCAAGCACCGCTATTATAATCAGATTATTCGCGTCTTTCCGCAGTCTGTTTTCCGATTATACCTCCATTACTGGCAATTTGTCGAAATAGATTTTTATTTGTTACAATTTCGTCTTTGTTTTATAAAGTGTCAAAATTCTGATATATGTGCACAGACAGAAAGCCTGTGTAAAATATTGCTTCATAATCGGTAAAGCTGTGCTAAATCGGCTTAAGACGTTAGGAGTCGATAGGATTACATCATTGCCACGAAGACGTAGTTCATTATTGGTCAATTTTGATACGCGAAGTTGATAAGTTCATAAAATACGTGACGATGACACAGTATTGATTATAAAAGACACTGAGAAATTAGCACTTGCTGCGTCCGCTAAGTGTGTCAGAGGTTGGGGTTCGATCCCCGAACGCGTCAAGCCAAAGGCGAAAACATAGCTCTCATCGCGCCCATAGTGGACGTACACATACACACAAGAATCTCTGTTAGCTGCTGTTGAATGCATGATCTGAAGCGGTCCCCTGATGCCTCACGACCCCAACAATAGCCGAACTATGCACAATGCATGCAACACTTTCGAAAATAGCCATTAAACCGGCAAGGCGTGATCGCGCCTCAGTGTATAGCCTTTACGCACTCCCATAAAAGCGAGATTTGTGCGATTTCGTATCCAAGCCACGCTTACGACCTTTTATTATAAAAGACTTGAGTGGGGACTTTATACTCTGACCCCTTGAGGACACCATTTACCGTCCAGGCACGTAATGTAAATGCGAACATAATTTAATGGGTAGCCGTGAAAATCCCTGTGACTACATTCCGTAAATAAATGCTTTTAGTACTACAGTGTGAAGGGATGTAATCAGGCTAATGGTACCTGCTAAAATAAGAAAAGATGTGCGGTGAAAAAGCCGAGTACGGTTTATACACCCTGATGCACTTAGGTGGCATCTTAATAAGATTTTAAAACTGTTAAACTGGATGGGTATTGTTAATTACACGAGAAGCGTGAACCCAGGCTTTTAAATGGTCTTAATGGACCCAAGCCTTTTAAATGGTCTTGGTGCAGTGTTTTTCTTACTATACGGTGTTTAAGACGTTATACAAAACCAATCCGACGGACGATGATTTGAAAAGCATTGGTCGGAACAGCGGGAGACGAAACGCTTCAACAACGGCAAGATTCCGCAACCTCCCCCGCCATCAATAACATCCACTCCAAGCAACTTCGCCTTTCTTTTATTTAACCAGATTAGACATGCAGGCATGCCATTGTGCACAGTCGAATGGGGAGATATGTTCCAAATACTCCCGCCAGAGAATGGCATTAACCCGGGTATTAAAGCCCTGACGGTAATCAGGCGGCAACGACGGCTGATGGCTCTGGCGTGACGCTGTCACCGTGTCTCATTCCATTACTTGTCTCCAATAAAAGTCCCCGTGTGCTACGAGACTTGGTACCGCCAGTTCGCGACCTTTCTCCTTGTGGGGGAGGGGAGGAGTTCAAAACAGCTAAATCTGGATGTGGCTACTGGAAGGAGTCTTGTTTGTTTCTTCCTGGTTCTCAAACTGGTTTGTCATTTTCTATTTCAAGTTCCTTGGAGATTAGCTTCTTTGGTATTATAGCGGCCTCAGCATTTCAGCACACAGAAATTATTCTAAGGTATTAAAGCAACGCTAAGTGCAAAGTTTGTGAACATGGGTCTTTGCTAAAAAAAAGGTTGTAACGTTTACTAGACGGTGAAGTTAAGAGACGGTGCCATCGGTATTTTGCGACAATCCCTTATCCTTGGTGACATGCAAGATCCCCCGAGGTCCAGACAGTGAGGTTACACTGACTGGGACAGAGTCTGGCATAACGGAGGGACAAATAGAACAGAATTGTGTCGGGGAGCGGAAGAATTGGATTAGGCCCATTCACCGGTTTGCAATCCAATGTCTGTCAACGCAGGTGTTGTTTATGTCTGAGGAGATAATTTGCCCGCAAAAAAAATTGGTGGAATATTACACAGATATTTTAAGAATTGGATTAGATGCATTCACCGGTTTGCGATCTAATGTCTGCCAACGCAGCTGCTAATCCCTGGAAGAAATGTAATTTGACCCCAAAAAAATTATATAAAGTGAACTCTTGTGGAATATCACATCGATATTTTAATTCTCATTTTCATATGTAACTATTGATATACCGGTAACACGTTTTCTTTCTAAGTTATTATCCACAATGACCGTGGCCCATAGAGGTCAGACACAAGCTGGGCATCAGCAAGAAACAAGTAATAGACTGAATTTGACCTTAATGTATCAAGTACTGTCAAACCTCTTTGTGAAAATAACCACTTATTCTACAACTTTCTATTTTCCAAAATTATTGTATGATCTACAGCATCGAAAGCTTTAGGCATGTCTAGATAAACCCCTAAAGATAATTCTGAGTCCTTTACTTAAACCATTTCTAACATACCCAGTTGTTTTAATTACAGCTAGATTACAGTTAGTGAGAATCTTTGGCAAAATCCATATTGATTTTTGTCCATTTGTTTCATTTTTGTGAACGTCTCAATAGGTGGCTGACCTACAGTTCCATCTCTGTAAAGGACGCTTTCAATTATTTATATATAATAGGTTAAGTTATGTAATTTTAATATATGTACATAGTGTTAATTTCTAGTTAAGGGGTGCCGTTCCTGGCCTGCTTATGTCTACTCCTGTTCAAGTCTTTCATTGTTTTAACTTGTTTGTCTAACGGTCGTCCGTCCCTGCCATGTCTGCTCTTCTGTTCCCGGTTCCAATGTCCTTTGCCTGTGATACAGTTTAGATGAGTTGGCGTCTTAATAGTCTGTTTTTCTATAAAAGGATGTCTGATTGAGCTTGGTAACCAGTCACATGTGGACGGGCTGCTGTCGGGTTGACCGAAGTTAATGCCAGAGGTGACGCTTGGGAATAAATATTTGAAATCAAACTGATTTGGACTCGTTATGCTCCGGACAAACCGCCATTAGAAGCACAATCCTTTAATCTTTATATGTAACTAACGTGTAAAAACACTCTCTCTTTTACACTTAGTAGATTATCTTAATCATTCTGTTATGTTTAATGTCCAGAAATTAAATACTAAATTCTGGACTCGTTATACGTTAAATTATCTGGGATTTTTTTTACCAACACTGTAAGTCTATATTTAATCGTATAGAATGAACTGTATTTAGCAAATGTGTGTTAACGTCTCCGGCAATGATACATAACTTATTCTTGCCTTTAGATTTTCACAGCAAAGTTATTCTGAATACCGGTATGTATTAAAACCACTGCAGTTGGATGCGTGTGTGTTATCCCAATTATAAATTGAGATTTACTTTCTGTTATAGGGCATTCTAACAATTTCTCTGCCATGCTATACCCTTTCTTAATTGTATTTCATTTCCCCCATAAGTCCCCCCAGAAGCAGTCATACCTGGTTAAACAAGAGGCCCAAGAGCTTTAACACCCTACTTGGCCACTTGACAAATGGGACCTAGTTAAGTTTGTGCCTTAGGTTCATGTAGCAAAATGCACCCTATATACCAACACTCGAGGCACAGAGGTATCCATATAATTATCTTGTTCTGGTGTTCCAGAGTTCCAAATATCAGTCTGGATTTTTTGGGAACCACCGTTGTGAGCTACATGCCACTTTTAGACAAGAACAATGAATAGGCTCCAAAATGACCTTGAAGACCCTCCTTAGGAGTAACAGTACACTTTGGGGAATGAATTCCGTGTGTACTTTGAGAGCTGTTTGAAAGTTTTACTTACATGCGGTCCCATGTTAACGAAACCGAAGAAAAAATCAATCACAGAGCAGAGGTAAATCGGAGCTTAACGTTAGTTTGTCTTAATGTGTGTATCTCTCGGCCCTCGCACCACTTTTTTGTTAATTTCGAAAGTGAGAGCCTTGATAAATTAGTATGAAATCTTATACTAAAGACGAAACGGTCGAAAGACTTTGTCAAAGAGTTCTTAAATTGCAGAGGCACGGGCATTTTAAGGTGTAAACGGAATACCGCCACAGAGAGTCGATTTACTCTCAGTGATGCCGCTACAGGGAACTGGAATACCAACCACTTAGCATTAAGCATGCTATATTGGATAAGAAATAGGAATGGAACTACCCCGTTTGATTGGTTTAAAAAGGTTACATCTAAAAGGGACAATTTGGTTTTAGTTGCGAATAGCGACGCTTAAGCTTGCACAAACGACTCCCTCAAACCAGTTCCTTATTAAGTAGATACTTCATGGGTGAAAAATAAACAGGGAAGAAAATGGCCACTTCTGAGGAAGAAGGGATTTTGGCGTCTGGCTTTAATTTCTTTTTCACGCTGTTGATCTATTAGCTCCCATGATAGGCAGAAGGATGCTGGTTGACACTCCGCCGCAAAGTTTATCGGCCACTGTTGAGTCGTGTAGATACACAGTTCTGCAAGCGTCACACGTCTGTTGGCTGCCCGCCCAGTCGCTTGGTCTAAATATTAACTTTGGGCTAATAAATCTTCCTTGACTACTGCTTCGGCACCATTAGTAAGCCGGGAGAGGGGACCCAATTTATATCTTCGGCCCCAATATAATCCCCTTTATGGCTCGCCTTCAGTTAGCCGCAGGCAGTCAAGGTGAGGCCTTTGTTGGGGGGAGAACTGCGACTCGAGGGAATTGAAGGACAACACCAGTCGCACTAGACACAGTGGTAGGGGGAACAGATCTGGAACAGATCTGGGGATTATTCAGAAGCCATTGATCCCCGGCAGTGACCGCTGTCGTCTTGGGGCAATCTGTCAGTTGTGTCATTGGTCATTGTGAAGAGGGGTGGCAGGGAATGCTATTCTTGTACGGTTAAAAGGGCAGCTACTTGCGTAATTGGCGGACCTATGATTAAGTTGGTTCACTGTAAATATGTTACCTTCTGTGTTCCTGGTTGATTGTGGTACATTCATCCCCCCTTCTGTTCCTCGCCGTCATCATTGTAATCATTGCGCCAGTCATCACGGTTAAATTGATATGTAAAGAGCTTTGGCAGCGAATTTTATCAGAATAGTTCTGGCCTATTCTTACAAAAGTCGCTGCGTTATAACTGCATAGTAGTTCTGGTATCATCATCATCATCATCATCATCATCATCATCATCATCATCATCATCATCATCATTATCAATAGCAGGATCAATAATAATAATAATAATAATAAGAAGAAGAAGAAGAAGAAGAAGAAGAAGAAGAAGAAGAAGAAGAAGAAGAAGAGGAGGAGGAGGAGGAGGAGGGGGAGGAGGAGGAGGGGAAGGCGGGGGAGGAGCAGCAGCAGCAGTAGCAGCACTCATATAATAGTATCAGCAATAGCAGTAATTCTGGTGCAGAAATTCTGAGGTTTTTGTATAGTCACGCGCTGTCGATGAAAGTTGCATCGTCGTTAACTACGCCATTGAAACAGAAACTGCTGATGAAAAACAAACCCGGCCAGAGACAACTAGTACTTCCCATTTATTATCTATTATTTCACAGACAATATGATATATGTGGCATACTGAGAGGCATTTAAAACATACTCTTGGTATCACATATATATGTAGGCATGTACTGTATGCTAAATTTTTAAAGCGCTTCGAAATGGTTTGTGGACGTCCCAGACGGAACATAAATAAAAACAAATGAGAAGAACTAATTAAATATCCAATGCACGCCCCCATCCGTGCCTCTTCACGTCAGTGTCCTGGTTAGCTATACTGACACAAGAAGCCAATGTGGCCATTACATTTAGCCATAACAATGACGATAGACACAACATTCTTCCAGGCAATATGCATCAGTATCGATGTCTCCTACGTATGGATGGATGCATAAATCCGTCTTATCAGGAACACAGCACAGTGCATGCAGTGTTAGCTATGCGGTGCCCCGGCACTTAGACAAATCGTACACAGCGCCAATGATTAAGAAATTAATAATATATTTCTTACGGTTTCAGCAATATGTGGTAGCATGGTGTGTGTTAAATTACTGTGATAGACGGGTGACTATGTTTTTTTTTAACGTAACGTAATACGTTTTACAGATGGGCTGCGGGTTCGCGTACATTCTGGAATCATGCATCATCTCTGGCTTTATAGGCATTTTGTAGGCATTTTAAAAATTGTAGAAAGAGTGACACGAAAATCTTATAAATATTGTGGAGTCGACGTGGGAACTTTACGGAAAGTAACAGTGGACACGAATGTCTTATTAAACCTGAAATGAAGTAAAAAGGTTATAAACAGACTAACACATTAAAAGTAAGGCCCATTTAGGCCAATTTTGTAGTTCTTTGTTTGGCTATTTGGCTGTGTTTGGCACGCTTAATGGACGTCGATATGAATCATGACGCAGCCTCTTTGTAAATAGTTCTGTGCAGCCCTGTTTCTTTATCAGATTTGCTTATCATATCTAACGTAATAAAAGTAACGACGTAGAAATATTTAAAGTGAAACATGGTGCAGATTAAGGACTTGAAACAGGACACAAAAATTCGACCCATGTGGAGACTACATGACAATTAGCATGCACCAAATCGCGTTTTATGCTGTTAGCAATGCTATTGCAAGTCTCACAGGGTAATAAATGCTATCTCCAAGGTATGACGTCAATGGCGAGCTCTTATACACCCTCTCCAGTAATCAGGACTCGGGACATGATGCCAGAAATTACAGTGCTCGGATTAACACTTGGTAACTCCCGGGGGAGTTCTGTCTCCGACGCTCTGTCGTGTTAATAATGGCTAATGTCATGCATACAAGGAATACAAATTGTATGTCCTTACGTGCCCAGTAAGAACGTCGAGAATGCTACAATTTCGGGTTTAACTGATGTCACACGTGAACACAGCATGGTCAATTCTCTCAAAGTTATAGAAAAAAGGGGGAAAGGTTCTGGAACCAACCTGGTTAATGAATTTACGTGTTTCACTTGTTAAGTTTTAAAAGGGAAGGCAAGCTTTCCTCTCTTGCAACAGTTTAACATGTTTCAATTGCAAAGGACAACTTTGGGTCCTGCATTAAACTGTTCGAGATCCGATGTGTGTGTTCGCTGAAGTGTGTGTGTGTGTGTGTGTGGGGGGGGTGTGTCAAAAAGTGTCATTTAAAACTGGTGAAAACTCACGTTGATAAAGATTCTTGCCTTCATAAATATACTACTATACTGCAGGGATCAGCATCGAATTTAGAACTATTTTCCTATCCTTCCCACCCCTAAATTTTCACCCAATTTCGGTAGATAAAACCTCTTTTTGGAACGGAATACTATTAAGGTCCTTTTTAAAATCTGCGGATAGGAAACTCTGGTAATCATGGTAATAAAAAAGATTTTCAAACGGTAATAAATATATGAGAATCGTGAGCATACAAAGTAGCATTTAAAAAAAATGTATTATTATTGCTTTATTTGTGCTGAAAAATCGCCATCATGCATTCCTTGCGCTTGAGCACTCGCCGCGTATGGAGGACACGAAATCGGATTAGCTGCCCATCAAACAAGTGTGAGTGCGACTCCAGGGCACTCGATCGCGGGGATGCCACGTTTGGACAGATTGGGAAATTGAACTCGCCTGTATAAAGGAAAGCGAACCCTTCCAAACCGCTCCCAGATAGGGCTTGAGCAAACGACAAAACTGCCCTTCGCCGGATGCAGACGGTAAATTAGACGGTGGCGCCACCGAGTGTCATGATATGCCATCATTTTCTTGTTATTCTTTGGAGGAGCGCCAAGGGTCACTGCCGCTGGCTGGCAAATCCGCGTGGAAAGGTTTCCGTCGCCCCAGGAAGCGAGATGGAACGTTGAAATTGGATTATTTTTCACTGGACCTAGATGCACGTGCTTGTGAATAGCACTGGTCGTTCGTAATTTGCATAACGCCGCCAAGACCTTAATAAAGATACGTCCCTTTGGGTTTAGCTGAATTGATGGTTGATGGAGTAGAGGTCTGTATGTTTGGCACGGGACCATTCATCGTGCTATAAATGATATACCGGTAGGCTTTTCCTGGACGGCCCATTCTGCATACTTCTCCGGTTTTATCTTAGGTAATCCTGCCGGATTATTATTTTTCAGCGGTGCACCGTTTTTATGCATATCCTTTCTGAATTATGCATCGAGCATCTTCGAGTTTAGCACGAGCAGGGAAATCTATTGAAGGAACTTTCCCAAAAATTCCCCCAAGCAGTTTAATCAGGAACATGCCAATTTCTGATAGGCAACTTTCGTTTATTTGTAGGTCAATTTCAAAGTCAGTGTTACTGGTCATCTTCTTTTCAAGTTCCCACAGAGAAAAGAATTGTTTAATGCCGCATCAAGATAAGGCATTCTAAGGAGTTTCATACTTCACATTTGTAGTTCGCTCTGACCCCATCAGTAGTAGTAAGATAAGAATATTTATACACTATATCCAAGATGCTCGGCCTCTTGTTGATAGCATTCCCTAGAGCCATTCCACATTAACGCATTTTCGCGGTCTAGGGGATGCAATTATGTTCCCGGAGACATTCGCCTGAAATGGAATGGTGAAAAAGACTCCCAATTGCATTATTTAACAGAAATCGATAAACATTAACAACAAGCACGACGCCACGACCGAGCCCTGTGTAACGACCCCTGACACCAATCGGCATCCCATCGGAGATCGTTCCATCGTTGCGATGAAATCACATGCAATGGGGTGTTACATGGATTAGTCATTGCCGATGAGGTAGGGCACTATATGGCGGCAGGTTTTCTATATTTTCTCCACTCCCATCGATGAAGGGTAGAGAAAAAAATCCCGCAGAGGAAATTGCGGGTCGATGTGGAAGTCGGATCGTGGATGAAAGTTGTTCAGGGTAGGTCCATGGGCACCAAATCACTTTAAAATGCATCCCCTACGTTATAAATGGTATTTTGTTTTCACATTCCTGCTAAGTTTCCTTTTCCTCTACCTTCTCACCCCAATGCTACTACCACTACTACTTTTCGGCTACTGCTGCTGCTGATGATGCTCCTCTTCCTGCCGCCTTCTACCACCACCTCCTCCTCCTCCTCCTCCTCCTCCTCCTCCTCCTACTACTACTACTACTACTACTACTACTACTACTACTACTACTACTACTACTACTACTACTCTGCGCTTTATGTGTCTGAACGTATTACCCCGTGCTGTCATTCTGGACATAAATCGCCAACCTGAGTTTACATGTACGATATATGTTATCTTCAACAATCATTTAAAAGACTCAAAATCTTCCAGCGTCTAAAACTCCCTCACTTGCACCTCCCCGCCTTTTTTTCCCGAAAGTCTCCCCTGTCTCTTTTTCTTTTGCAGGATGCAGAGGAAATTGGCCCATTATTGATCCTCCCTCTGAGCCATTGCCCGTTTGCTCCCGTGCTATTTTGCTATTCCTGGGGACCGACTCAAGGAGCACATCACACACATCCGAATATCGACCGCTCTTTCTGGAATGGGCTGCCGTTTGAAGTGATATGCGTCCCTAAACTCGTCCAGCGTCCGGTCGACAATGGATCTCTGATTGGCCATGACTTTGATGTCGTCTGCGTCGCTGACAGGACCGGTCGGAACTGCACGAAACATCAAGAGTATAATTGGGGTTGTTCGGGTTCGGTGGCATCGGGGCAAAAGTGGCGCTTGTGTTATGTATGAGGTGTAAACTGTGGCGTTTGTGCAATGATAAAAGGCTTATTCGTTTGGAGAGCAGCACCGTCGGCATTTAACAGCGTGTTAACTCAAATTATTCCGTAAAATATCCTCTCTATATCGCATCAAATCACCTCATAAAAAACTAATAACTGTATTACAGTCACATAATGTTAGCCCGATATTGGGACTCTTTTAATGTGAACGTGTTTTGCAAGTGTCATCTTAGGATAAATTTATAGCATTACCATATTGTATTTCGAATCCCACTCCAGGGACAGTTATGGCCTAGCGCGTTAGACTCTAGAGGCTTCATTGCCTGTCTGGGAATCCCCCCTGGGGTGGAATGACGCTATTTATAATTTAGACGTTGCATCAATATACGTTATAGGCGTTGTTTATGCGACTACTTCACTAAACCCAACCCCCTGCTTTGAGCAAATTACGTGTCCATCCTGGCCAAGAATTTAAAAATGATTTGCCATATCATTACAATTAAGCTTCAATGTCAGATCTTCCAGTGTATTCCGGTAGCTTTGTCATGAAGCACGGTGCGCACCATACAAGTGGAACAACAGTGGAGAGGCACATTTCTTCTAGAAAAACAATACATTAATACTCGTATATCATTATGCACGTAATACTATAAAATCCGTATAAACCAGACAGATATTAACCTGCAGGACACGGAACGCCACAGCAACCGACATAATGGCTACAATTATCTGATTAACAATGCCTTCCCCCCACGATTTCCAGTCGTTCTCTGTTATGCATGTGACTTAATCTTTTTTGTAAGTCAAACTTGGGGGCTGTAATATCTGCATCCGGGAATATATATCCCCGAGCCATAAACAAGAGGTCCAAGGACCTTGGCGCTCTGCTTGACAGCTGCAGTTGGGATGACATTGGCAATTTTCTGCAGACTTGTATCAAAAACTCACTGCTGCAAACTAAATCA
>JAAUYG010048831.1_pt1 | contig 15114 bp, 18 predicted proteins | sample 7278091 | NCBI WGS metagenome assembly JAAUYG01 (sample SAMN14350201, study PRJNA611818) | marine sediment metagenome | isolation source: surface marine sediment (0.6m) | place: French Polynesia: Moorea | collected 2018-08 | reverse complement strand
TTGGTGGCATGTTTATTGAGCGGTGAGGCCACTGAACGAGAAGAGATGTCCCATGTTAAATGTCAGGAAAGGTGACATTTGACTTGCCACATGTACCCACGTCGATTGCAGAAATCTGTCAATTTTAACACAAATTTGAACTGCTATTGCAGATATCATACGCAGTTTTTTGCAGTCGTGGCGTTCTTGTGATAGGAACACGCAGTTTTCGCAACTGAAATTGACCATTTACGTTCATTCACTTTCAACAGTTGTTGCCTTCATGTGAGAAAAGTACCTGTGTAATGAATGATTATTGCAATGATAAGGACGCCAGCAGGACATATCTAAACACAGCTGGGAGGATTCCTAATGCAGTCGCATTGCAATACCTTGAGTGATGTGGAATATTTTTGCATTCGGCAGCAACAGAGTAACTGGTGGGAAACAGAATCAAAATTCAGATGCACGAAAACTGTAAAGTGTGATCTGCAACATGATTGAAGTTCCTTGTAAAAACTTGCTTTGCGAGTGCAATCTTTTTTTACAACTCGCAAATTATTTCACTTTGGATCAGTGCTGATTGTTACAAAAAGCACCATGCGAGCTGCAACGGATGCACTTGGTCAGAATGAGAAAGAGAAGGCTGTGGCGCAAGTGCAAATTTACATTGAGAAGTCTCAATCATTGGGACAGAGACTGCTGCAGGCACTGAAGCTGAGTAGGTTGTGCCGTATCATGTCTGTTGTGGCATTTCTCTTCGTCCCGGGTGCTCTGATAGGTGAGCTGTTGGTGACATTTGTCCGAGGTGTCAAGTTGTTTTAATTGTCCTTTTTCGATGGGCGATCTTTGCGTCTGTGCCAAATATGTATCCTGAGAGAGTCTGGGTCAAGATCAACCAACAGGTCGCGGGACAGGTTTCTGATTGCTGCCAAATTGTTGGTCGTCAGCCTTTAATGGTTTGCCTTGATCAAGATGTTCATTTTCAGAAGTCTATTCATGCCACATGAACAGACCGAGAAGTGCAAGGGACGGCTGGTGTGCATTCATAGATTTAGGCATTTGAGTCTCGACAACCTTTGGCGTGAACCCACCCCTCCCGTTATGGGTTGTGCCCCAAGTCATGCCACCCCTGCTGCTCCCCACGCTTCCAGACGTGCTTCCCGCCCTTCGCCTCACTGTGTCCAATGAGGCCGAACAGCCGCAGCGGATAATTTTGCACTTTGGTTGCTTTCACGGGCCCTTGAATTTTTAATCAGGAACGTTCATCAGAATCAAATTCCAAAACAAAAATTCTTAAAATTGGTCATATTTTAGGTGGCACCTGTAGATTCTTTTTCATGCTTTTGTCGAAGTGCTCACACATCACTGTTTCTTAATTAATCTTTTCAGCTTTCTTCGCATACAAGCTGTACGCAAGTTTACGGGAAAAAGAACGGCTAAAAGCAGAAAAGAAGGCTGCCAAGCAGCAACGAAAAGAAAAGGACATGAAAAACAAGGTACATTTCTCGCTCTTTGTCCAAGGAAACATTGCTGGAAAAATAAATCGAGCCAGTTGAAGGGTTCTTTGGGGGGGTGACGACAGAAAACGGTTCTGGCTGGAGGTGTGAGTTTGCAAACATGATTACCGTGCTTCGTGGTCTTGTATTGTGTCACACACGGTCAGCATCGTGTTCATGGGCGTACATGTGTGCACCCACATTGCGAAAATAATAATGTTCTGGTGCGAATAAATCTAAAAATGCTTTTTTGTCCAAACGTTTGTCCAAAATCTGTTGCCTTTACTGGCATGAAACTTTGAAAAGGCCCAAGTGAAAGACTACAGCTAAAAACTGCTCAAAAGAGCACGAAACATCCATAAATGTAAAGAAAAAGAGAAATTTTTTGAGGGAATCTAGATATCCAAGCTTGTTTTGATTCACATTTGGGAGTGAAAAGTTGTGAATTTTGCAGGTGAAGAAGAAATGAAGAGCGTTTTTCGTGTTTAGTCAATACCATATCGTCGTTGAAAGTGAAGCATTACGGGCGCCTTCAACTCTTCAAGCATTGTCATCTCATGTCTACATCCGTCATCTATACCTCACCCACCGTCAACAGAAACGTTGCCATCATTTCCCTAATGCATGAAATGAAATTTCCTGGAAAATTTTACCTGCTGGGGAGAACTCTCTTATCTTTTGTTAACTTGATATTGGTGTTTTAATCTGGTCAAAGTGTTTCGACGGCGCTGAGATTCGAGTCAAAAGTGATCCGTGTATGCATGTGTGTGCCAGAAGAAGCCAATTTTCCTTCTTCTTTTACAGTCGAGTAGCAAAGTTCATTTTTTGTTTTGAAATTGAACCAGCAATTTCGAATGAGAAAGTCTGTAAACGGAAAAAAATGCATGCACAGAATTCCGGAGACTTAAGGACCAATATTTGTTTGTGACAAAAGAAATCATTCTTCTGAACTGATTCTTTTCATGCTTTGGTGTGTATTCATGAAAAAATGTGTGATGACATTGTTTCGGCCAATGTAAACAGATAAGTTTCTGTTGAACGTTGTGGAAATTGTTTTGTTGTCAAAATGATGGAAAATTGGTGACAGTCTCGTTTTTGGGGTTGATGAAAATGACATTTTTTACCTGGAAGCATTGTCTCTTTTGTTGTATCATGAATGCTGTTTACTTTTTCACAGCAGGAGTGTTCAAGAGGAGTAAAAGCTATCTTGGAGAACAAATTTATATTCGTGAAATATTTGTGCGAGAGGTAACGAACGTTTTGCTTGTGTCCTTCAGTGTGACAACAACCTAAACTGCACGGTAACTGTGACCCACAGGTTCACTCTTGTGTGTGTTGCAGCTTGCTGAGATTTCGGTTCAGATTTGGTAACTGCATGAGAATAGCAGATCTGCAACTGGGTCAGTCAGAATAATACCCGTGCAGAAAAGTTCAATCACAACATCACTTCCGAATGATTTCCTCAAGAGAAAATTGAAGATAAAAATTTTACATCCTGAACAGTTGACAGTCACGTTTTTGGCCACGCGCGGCAGAAAGTGGAGTCCTGTCCGTGTCATTATCATAAATTCTTGTCGCGCCACAGACCCCGCACCTCGACCCCCTGTACTGCCCCGAACCACATGAATGTGCGGCGCTGAAAATTCCTTTTTGAAAATTGTTTCTGGTGAAATTCATGTTGCTTTTTGTCTGAAATTGCTGTCAACCTATTTTCCAACATTTTGAGGAGCATTGCTGTGAACAAACTTTTTGTTTCTCGACCAGGGAAAACGCAATTTACGCAGAGGTCACACGTTGTTTCTCGACACCAACGATGTCTCTGAAAGTGTGGAAACTGCTTGGTTGTTTTGTGTGGACACAATAATCTGCTGAGAACAGAAAACGGTTGTGAGGTTTTCTGTCGACGGAGAACGCACTAAAGTTGTTCATGATGCAGATCCTAACGGTGTGGTACAGATGCACTGGGCTCTTTTGCCGACTTCTCTTTTTTGGCAAACACCCACGGGCCAATTTTATGCGTTGTATGCCAATTATTATATGAGAGCAGAGGATGTACATTCCACGACGGTGAAGCTGCCAAATAAATTGTTTTGTCAAAGAAGCCCAAGTCTTTCTGTGTCTCGCGACAGACGAAATTTCGAGGGCGTGTTTCGCATTTCGAAGTTGTTTATTTCAACATGGAAGAAAAGATAAAAACAGAGACAAAAGGTAAAACACAAGCGTGCTCTGCAGTATTTCCTTGACCCGTCTTGTGGCCGACACTTCGGCGCGTTGCAGAATTCAGCAAAACGTGCTTGAAAAGTAGTTTTGAGACTTTCGGGGAAAAGATGAATTTCATCCAACAAATTTTTGAAAGAACAAATCGAACAAACTTATCTGAAATTCTCATCTTGGCGGGATGGAGCGAAAAAAAAGTGTGGTTTTAGGTGATTCCTGGGTGGGTAACATGACGCACACGCCAAGAGCTGCTAAAGTTCACCACAGACAAAAGTGTCTAATACAGAACTACAACCCCACAAAACTGCCAGACCTCTCCAACAACACGAAACAACAGCAACACTGAAACACACACACAAGGGTCTGCACGTAGCTGTCTCAATTGCGGTATGCAAGCGACGAGAGTGAAAGAAATCGGAGGGAGGTTCGGGGAATGTTCCTGCTTCAAGAGGGCATCATGTATGGCCGCATTTGTACGTGTTGCACTTTGACTGACGCAGCAGCGGAATGAACTACATTGCACGGTAGAGACATGTCCTCCTTGGTCCACTGTTGCGTGTCTTCGTTGTAGCTGTGTACAGAGGTTCTGCCTCCGAGAACGTAAACTTTGTTGTCAATTTTGCAGACGCAGGGATTTACTAGACATGGACCTCCCTGGATCACGCTCCACTGTTGGGTGGTCGCGCAGTACATTTCACAGGACTTGTCCAACTCCAGGTGGTTGTAAAGCTGTGGAAGTTTATCACCCGACTGAGTGCCGCCCACCACCAAAATTTTGTCGCGGAGGTTCTGTGCGCAGTGGTAGGCACGGTTGTGGTTCAGAGCAGGCATACGGAACCAAACGTCTCTGTTCGCCTTGTACGCCAAAACCTTGTCAGTCGTGGTTGCGTTTTCGTACTGGTCGTTGTATCCACCTATCACAAAAGCCAAATCCCTCAGATGACAAGCAGCGGCAAAACTGACCTTGTAGGTCATCGGAGAAATGGACTGCCAACTGTTCCGCGTGATGGAGTACTTGAAGGCCGTATTGAGGAATTTATCCGGCATGCAACTGAAGCGACTCTCTCTGTTGACTTTCATGCCCCCAGCGAAGATGATCTCATCACCAAGAATGGTGCCCACCGACCCCACGGAGGCGTCCTGTGGTACATGGGCCAGCGTCATCCACTGAGTGGTGTTGCCGTCAAATCGAACCATGGTGTTGCTAAAAGATCGGTTGTCGATGCCGTGGAAGAAGACGAAGTTGTTGCATTTTGCTGCCACCAGGCTCGACTTGATGAAAGGCACTTCACAAGTCGCTTGGAAGCCTTCTAGATTCCGACCCGGACCTTTTCGACAGCAATGGACTTCGGTGTTGGGATTCGTTATGGTCCAGCGGGTGGGGACAGCTTTGCCAGTGGCCAGCAGCAGAAAAGCGTCAGTACCCCTGGGTTTGTTCAGATGACCCGTGTAGAGGGGTTGAGTGTAGGTTCCCATGTTGTACATAAACGCTTCGTTGACGAGCTGCCGACAGGAGACATTTTCCCAAACGTAAGCTACACTGTTCACTTGCATTGTCAGCTCAGTATCTGACAGCAATGCAAATCTCAGTTTCCCCATCAACTCTGCAGCAAACTGAATTCGGGATTTGTCGTGTTCAATCCATCTTTTCAAGGCCCTGAAAACGTCAATTTCCAAACAAGCCAGCTTATCACTCCCCAGATACTTGCACAACGCCTCTTTGCTCACATCCACAAAATCCGTCTGCTCACAAATTTGACTGAAATTGTGCAACAAACAATTTTCGGCCTTTTCGTAAGCTCTTTCCAAGTTGTACTTCTCGGCCAGTTTCATGTACGACAGAAAGTTTGTCTGACGAATGTGATCAACAATGAATTCTTCACACAGCGAAACGACGGTGTCCATCTGAAGATGATGCGCTGACAGCAGGACGCTTTCCACATTTTCTTCTGTCAGGCACAGGTTTGAAGTGTAGATACAATCCAGGATCAGCCCCATTCCACATGCTTCAACACCCTGAAATATTTTTTGCAATTTTTAAGAAAGTTGGTCTTGCCAGGGAGCTCCTTTGGCATTTCTCGGTCGCCGAACATGCGTAAACCAATGGGTGAATTGACAAAAAGTGCGGCATCTCAGTGGCCTTTGTTTCGTTTGTTTTTTTTTGACAAGAGTATAAATTTTTGTTTTGTCCAACATTTCCTGCTTACCTGCAAAAGTGTAGGTGTTTGTACGCTTTCTTTGAATCTGGCGGTTGAATACATGGCTGAGAAGTACGGACTTGCAGCTGCAAGTACCGCTTTGTGTGCCTTGAACACCTTGCCTTCCACCTGCAGCTCTGCATCACACAGAAGGCCTTGCAGCTGTAGTTTGGCCAGACCTGACAACAGTTGACTAGGAGAGACGCAATATTTTTTGTGACGCACAGACATGATGACCTTCCGCTTTTCAGAATGGCCACTTCTCGACTCCTGAAACGAAAGAAGTCACATTAAAAGCATGGGGGGAAAAGAGTATCAGGATTCAATAACTTGCACGGTGTCACGAAAATGAGAAAAGTTACCCCATGCTTCCCAGTGGTACCAACTGCCATCACCGCAACCCCCTCCCCGAACCAAATTATTACTTTTTTTGTAAAGGCAGGAACTTAGATCTACAAGGTTTCTCAAGCCCTAAAATGTTTCGACTGGACATCAAAAAAAAAAGAATCCTCATCCATGTCTTGGTGGGCCTAAAGGTCTGTATCCTACGTGACCGAGAACATTTTCTGATCTGGATCGAGAAATGCTTGTGCGTGAGGGATTGTGAAACACAAAATGCATTTCACCAATGTGAAACCATAACGTACAACAACACAAACACTGTGAAACATCAAACACTGACCGAGGTCGCTTGAAAAGGGAACCCACAACAAATTTAAAGTCCCACCTGAACGAACATTGGTTCTCCTGGATTACAACGGGGTTCGACAGCACGCGTAATAATTTTTTGTTGGATCCAAAACACCTACGCGGAAGACTGGTTTGCACCTTACTTGGGAACGTTTTGAAATATCATGCTCTGTTTTGGATCCAACCACATAATGCTGGAAAAAAGTTCATAAAATGAAGGAAGTCACCCCCCCCCCCCGCCCGAAAGATTGCATGCAGGGTCCTGTGCGCATCACGCATCAGCACAAGCGGCGAAGTGCACCAATGAAACAACGGAGGCTACCTGTTGTATATAGATACGTTTTATTTGGGAAAAATCTTTGCCCACAACAGTACATGGCATAACCTGCAAAAAGAAGATTCAACTCTTTGTGCTACATGAGCACAACAATGATTTCCAGGGGAAATTATCCACATTCACAAGGCGTTAAAATTTCGTTAAAACATGGCATGGTCCCAAAGTTAACAAGTTCGACCTTTCAGACTCATACACAAAAAGACGGTTCAGTCAACAAACCACAACAAGCACACAGTACGTTTTAATATAAGAGATGCATCCGAAATAAAAGAGCGGCATGCACCAAAGGGCAAAGAGCAAAACAGTCAAACGTACTTTTACAATGCTGTATATGAATTTCTCACGTTAATAGAAATGAAGTGAAACCACAGATTCAGCCAAAATAACTTGCATTGATAAGTGCAAAACTACGTTCCCAACCTTCCCATATCCCAACTAACCATATAAAGTGTCATCTGTTTGTTGAGCCTTTTGTGCTTCATGATTTTTTTTTTCTGACGTTTCCACACTGCAGGTCCTTTTCACGGCAACCACATCACACTGACTAGGTTCACGGCAGGGTGCAGTGTGGCAAGTTTGACAGTCATTTCAACAAGATACAAATCCATTTGTTTGACTCTCTTGCACAAGAAGTTCTGATTGGCCAACACTGGAAGCAGTCCAGAGTGCAAAGAGTCCCATGTAATTCAACAATGAACATTCATGTTGGTTTGTTCCCCCCCCCCCCCATCTTCCCACAACCACTGTCGCCATCATCCATCACGAGGCTCATGATGAGCCAAGTTGCATCTCAACATTGGACAATTTGAGTCAAAAAATGTACATCAACAATGGTGTGCTGGTTTATCCTGTTACAAAGATTTGCAAACAAAAAGGTTCCTGAGATATTGTGATGCAAGTTTCGTTGCCACTTTTCGAAACCTTCCCCTGAAATTTAGAGGCGCGACAAAGCAACATGTGCACTTGCACACATGAGAACTTTGCTCGTATTTGACATCATTAGAAGTGTGGGTACCCACTCTTTTCTGCTTTGGATCAAAAACCCAAATCTGAGAAAATTGCACCACTCAAAGCTCATCCAAGTCACTGGTAAAAACAAAGAGCAATTACAGAACGCACAAGAACGCAAGTTCCACAACACTGATACAAAACATATTCCCCTGTTCAGTGCATCGCCCCATTTACACCATTCACCTGTAGCGGACCGGAGGATTCCTTATCAAGTGCAAGTTTGGTTTGTTCAATGTGTTCAGTTTTCCTCTCCTTGGTGATGACAGCAGAGTTTTCCGGGCCCTCCTCATGACCAAGGAACAGTTTTCTCATGTCTTGTAGAGCCTGGCAGATCTTGTTGACAAATTTCTGCGAGTCCGTGCGGGTACACGATTTTTTGCTGGAGACGTGGAAGAAAATGCGCGAGTCGCCAGCCATCATGTAGGACACGCCGTAGCCCTGGTCAGACACCGGACCAAAGCCTCCGCCAGGACACAACTGGAACAATGCAAAATTGTCTGCAGGCAGGTCTTTTTCAAAGCAATTGCCTTTTTTTTTTACCCTGGGCCATACAACATCACAATGTTGTTCCTTGCAACAGCACGTTAATTTTGTCTTACCAGATCTTTGAATCTGTAGTCGTGGCAGTCCGGTGACTCGGCAATCTGCTGCTGCGGCTGCTGGCTCGTCGACAGGGTCCATGGCATTATCAATGCGCTCTTCAGAAACTCGCTCTCCTGAAATGAAAACATTTGGTGTTTTCCTGTTTGTTCGTTTCTTATTGTCAACAATAGATGGGACATCAAGGTTGAACCCAAAACCACAGAAGGAACCACCACTTATGAAACACGGAAGGTTGGCAACAGTGATATCGCATTGAACAGAAACAGCAGTTAGGACACTGCAAATGGGCAAACTTGAGTTGGCATGTGCGGCAAGTCAGTCCTGCCTGCTCCGCCAGGGAAAACATGTTTGGTGGGGTGTGGCAACATCAACGCGAGAGACGGCGGGTCTATTGGACAGCATGTGTTCCGGTGGCGTGGAGGGGGAAGGGTGAGCAACACCCATGAAGGGGTGAGAGTAACATCTTGGCAGGCCAAGGTAACAAAGGTGAGGGTGAGCAACACACCAAAGGTCTTGTTGAGGCTCTATTTGTGTTGCTCTGACGTAACAAATTGAGTGGTGTCTTGTTGGGGGGGGGGGGAAATTACTGGAAAAAGTGAAATTGTGTTCGACTCAGGCAATACAATGGAGGAATTTTTCTGGGCCGAAGCGAAATGACCGAGTTGTGGAATTTAACACAATCTTTTTGGACAGCACTACTCACATAGCCAAGCCCCTTGCAGGCGACGTACAATCCAAACATGTGACGATCGATGCCTTTGCCGTTCATTGCATCTTTGTACATGATGGCATGCTCGCTACACGTCTTCCTCAGAAGAGAGATTCGTTCCTGGTTTGTGCAGTTCTCATCCTCCATAGCCCTGATGAAGCATTCCAAAAGAGTAAACTGTTAGTGACCGCGAATTTCTGCTGAAGGCTTGCATTGCATCCAGATCTTTTTTGAGACACTGTACTCTTTGGCAATGTGTCTTGCCGAATCTTGGGTCGGCACCCAATGCGCAGTGAAGGTACAAACTGAAGACACAGAAAGAATCCTCCACTTGCCTGACAAAAGCAGCAGTGTTGTTGGTCAGTGAGCGCACAGTTTCGGTTCTGCCGTTCAGATACAGTCGCGTCATTGACGCCTCGTACGTTAGAGCGTGTTTTCCCGCGTCTCTGAAATACGCGAGGTGTATCGCTTGCTGGAAGAACGCGTCTGGGCTCACCTGCACAAGAGAAAACAGAATGAAGGCACAAACAAGACAAAAGAAACAAGACTAATTTGTCTTCTGAAAATTTAGCGATAGATTTGCACTGATGTGAACGGTCCTTGCTTTTGTTACCTTGCACGTTTTGATAAAGCCTTTCCCATACATGTTGTGATCGTAGATTACAAGGTCCAAATCGTCATTGTTCTGAAAAAAAAAGAAGTACAGCTTGTTGAAACAAAACAATTCTCAACAAACGTTTTCTGATTCAGCGAAAAGGCCATGGGTGCCAGCCGTCATATGATCTGGTCGTGTCCGGGTAATGGGGTCTGGAGTGGGGGGGAGGCATCCAGGGTCAGGGGTCAAGCCCGGTGATGGTGGTCGGGGTTTCAGTGTGTGTGTGTGTGGTGTGGGGGGGTTAGCCTGGGGGGTCCCCCACGACGATGACAATGACGACAACACAAACAACACTCCAAAGACGACACGCGCATGACTACCCCGGCTTACAGTTTCGCGCGGCCTAGAACACAAATTTGAAACAAGAGCATCGACCTGGACACTGATTGGGTTTTTGAAGAGACTCACGTGGATTCGTTCGCACAAACAAACCTGGACATTGAACTCCACTGCCTTGAATATTGTGTTCTCAAGCTGTTCTGGCACCTCCCATACCAGTCTCTCCGGAACATTGAGACCCGCCTGAACGAAGTCGTGAATCGGCTTCACCCAACCCTCGTCATCATACAGTCGCACGTTCTTCTTAAACTCGCAATCAAACTCACTGAGGGTCCTGTGTGGAAAATAGAAAAGAAAGACTCAACAAGGGCGGCGCTTATAAAATGTCAAAGTCGCGCAAGCATCCATTCCATACTCCAGACAATTTGGGGAGGGGGGGGGTTCTGTCTACGATGATGACGACAACATGCACAAAAGCAGAGTCACTGCGTTGCCGCGGGGCCGAAACATACATCAAAGAACTGATCCACTTTGTTGATCAGATCCGCTGGTGTTTAGCTCATAACTCGAAACAATTTGGCTGGGATAAGATTGAAAGAATCATGAGAACTCGGTGTATCGTATCTCAAAAAGGTTTTTGGGCTTCACAGCTTTCCTTATCATTTTCTTTCAACGCCAAAATAGCAAGATTGCTGCTCCAAATTAAAACGCCCAGCAGCTTGGTCAACAAATGCCAGCTTTCTGTCCAACACCACGGAGTTGTTAGTGAAGGAAATTGAAGAAAGACGAAACACGAGAACCGAAGTCAGTTTGATTGGGCCTCACTTGAGATTTTCCTGTTTTGCACGACAAAATGACTATCAAAGGGAAACACGATTTCGTAGTTCCGAGGTGTCGTGATCAGGCCAGGTGCTGTGACATCATTTTGGAAGCCAAAATGACATGGGAATTGCAGGGTATCCTTGCAAGCCATGCAAAACACATTCAATCTGGGAGCATGGAACATGCGCTCGCATTGTAATAACGCAGTCTGGTTTCTGGTGAAGCTAAGGGAACGGTTCCAACGCAAAATCCTTCCTTCGTACCTGTTCCGTTTGCACAACTGTTCAAACTCAGAACAAAACCTTGATGCAATTACGAACCACTTTTGGGAGCCTTTTGAAAAAGGAGAACATTGTGGATTCAAAAGGTAAGTCTCCAAAAGATTGCTCTTGCTTTTCTTTGGATTTCAAGTTTGGGAACGAAGATGCATAGAGGCCGCGATCAATCTGAATCACGACGCTTGGATGGCTCTCAAAATTGCACCAAAATGAAGAGCACAAGAAAGGTTCAACAGAATTCACTGTGGATCACCACTACAACACCACATACAAACCAACAGTCATACTTACAGATAACGTAACCTGTGGCAGGAAATCAAAACAAAATTTCTGTGTAAATTAAAAGCACAAATTCTACTCTTGAAATGAAGCGTCAATGAGAAAGAACCCCGAAGCTAACCAAAGTACATACATGTACATGAACAGCATTCACACATCAGAACAAAATTATTGTTCAACATAGCCCACGCACCAATCACAAATTCGACACCATATCAGAGAAAGAAAAAATTGTAATCTTCGTCTGAACAGTCAATGCTTCTGAATCCACGAGAGAAACATTTGTTTGCTGGGCTTTCCTTTCAACAATGTTCCGCGCAAAACAACAGGCAAATGGCCGAAGGAATGTTCAATGATGCTCAATGAGGCAGCACTTGAAAATTGACACCTCGATCTAGCAGAGAGACATTTTGCAAGCAATAGGTTTATGAAAGGAAATCTCGAGCAGTGGGAAAACTTACTCTTCAGTGAGATTGTGTTCTTCTACGTGTCCAATAACCGGCGCGTCACCCCACGAGTGCTCAGCATTTAGTCCCAGTTTGCCATCCCTGAATATGAGCAGGTTGAAGCTCTTGTCAAACCAGAGAGTCCTGCCATCACCGTGTAACATGTACTTGCCACGTTCAGTCCACGATTTGAATTCAACAGTGTCCAGCACCAACTGAAAGAAACAATGCTGCAAGATACCCAACACCAGTCGAGTTGCATCTGTGACCTCAAAAGTACCAAAACTGGTGGATGTGTGATGTTGGGAGAAAATTTTTACTGACATGAAAAAGAGCCTGCTCTAGAACATCTAATGAGTCTTTGTTGACGCCTGAGTTGAAGTATCGGTTGCGTGTTTGCGCCCACTCGGTTCTTCCTATCCCTGTCAGGGCCGCCAATGATCTGGATGCTTCGCTGTAATCATCTGCAATTGAGCACCATTTTTTATTGAAGACAAAAGTTCTTCACAATTCCAACAGCAGACACAAATAACTGGTGCCATCATCCAAGATCATCCAATGTCAGTTATTTCTTTCATGTGCACAGCTGTAAAATTATTCATGCTGGCAATGCAGTTCAGTTTTTCAATTTAGATGGTCAAACAGCGAAACTAATGTTGCTTTCTTTTTCCAGCGTATCATCTAGCTTACCTGCATGTCTGCTAGCGTCCTCAACAATAAATATCAGCTGTTGCTGCAAATGCTGAGGCAAAACAGGTTGTCCTCTTTTGTCGTAAACATCCAGTTTGAAGTAGATACCCTTGTGCATGACAACAATGTGCTGCAAACAACAAGTGAAATTCAATGCTTAGTTCTCTCTGAGAAGTAGATGTCGCGACAAGTGAGAACAGTCGGGCTCGGTTCACACAGGACGTAAGCATATCTGCGTGCAAATTTGCTCACAAATCTTTTGATGTTGCCACTTGTGTCACTGTATGAACATTCCAATTGGTTCAATTGTTTGCATGCAACATTTGCGAGCACCTCTGCATCCTGTGTGAACGGGGCCACAGTTACCTTTGAAGTGGAAAATGTTTTCAGCTCGTCGAAGTCTTCTCCCGGAACTCTGCAGAGAGAAATTAGTCGGTTATTCATCTCATAGGTGTCACTGCAGCAATTCTGGACAGGCATTGCAGGCATTTCTGACATCACAAATGAGGAAGTAACCCGAAGTCGCAGATCTTTCAAAAGGTCCAATATTTTTTGTTCCTCTTTCTGCACTGGAAATATCATGTCAGCTGGTTTATGGCTGGTCTCATACCACACCAGTTCGTGGCAAAGAGTACCTGGTTGTTGCGAAGACTCGTTCGTACTGCGCCATGCAGACCGGAATGGTGTTGCGAATGACGAGCGGCCGTAACTCTTCACGATCAATCGCGCGCTTCACCTTCATGAGTTGCCATATTGAACTTGCTGCTCTGAAAATAGAGTTCTGAGGACGTTATCAAAAAGAAGAGTAACAATAAAGCTCAACGAGCCATTTTACAGGTATTTTGAAAGAGATCCCTGTCAAAATTCCCAGATAAAATCACCAGTTCCTCGCGAAAGACGAAGTCAACACTACGCGCCCAGAGCAGCAACTGGACAGGAATACAGACCTGGCAATTTGTTTGTCTGTTGGTTGCCAGTAGCCGTGGTCCAACACATAGTAATTGCTGTTGATGGCGATTGGTGTTCGTCCCATGAGGTAGATGTACTTTTCCCTGCAATCACAATGTTGTGAAGAACAGATTATATACTCAGTGTGGCACACCTGATACTTTGTTGAGGAGGCTCCTTACGGTCACATCACAGCGACAATTTTGGCGTACACGTTTGCTTTTTGCCTCAGTTTTCCACTCAAACACTCTGAGCCAAGGCTTCAAACGCGTCCAACATTTCTGCTCATGTTGCTGACATTTCCGTACAAGGGGAACTCAACTGATTTTGTGATTTCTCCAAACGTTTAACTTGCTGGGATAAGGAAAGGGAGGAACTCCTCGAGTAAACTAAGTAGCGATAGGTGTGATGTGGAATTGAATTCTCATGAGGCTCTAAGGGAGCATACCAAAAGGCATCTCGATGATGCCTGGTATAATTGTAACCAGTGCTCAAAGACCTTCCCGTCTCAAGTGTCTCTTCATCAGCATGTCCGTGGGAAACACGGAGCAGGTTTCAATTGTCGCAAATGTGCGCAGAGGCTAGATTCATTATTGCAGAGAAGTCGCCATGAAAAGCACTCTAAGTCCTGAGCAATGCTGTCAGTATCTTGGGCTACTTTGTCTTGCCATAGTCTCAGAGGGAGGTAGCACATCTCTCCCCTGGTCGGCATCTTGATATGGTTTCAGTGTGCCTCTTTGCTATTGTTGATGTACGCGAACACTGTTTTTGGGGTTGTGGATTACTGTTCTTAATTCACACCTTTTTGATTCCAGACATGGAGGACTTTGCATGCTTTGTTATTAGGCTGTTTTCTTCGTTTCTTTCTGTCGGATTGGAAGGTTGTATTTGTCAAGCTGTTCAAACGAGATCTTGTGATCTTGGGGCACTGTTTTGCAAATGTACATCAAAGCGATTCATTGATAACGACATTAAATATTTTCAAGTTTCTCATAACTCGCTCGAGGCTTTTGGTAGCATACATGTCACTTTTATTGTGCTCAAGCTCCTTATAACAATTGCTTTTTTGCTCATTGTACGTTTCCTTGTTCAAGCTCCTTATAACGTAATAAAGGCAGTTAACAAGCTCTGCAAATAGGAAATGAATGCGCAAGACCAGCCGCTCTGAACGGGCAAATTCTGCTCGGGCAGAAAACAGTGGTTCAACCGAATTTTTCCGCCCGCTGTTTTCCGCGACAAAGAAAGAAAAAAATTTCAATGTAATCAACATTGGAATACTTGCCACCAGTCTGTGACCCAATTCTGTGCCCACCACGACTTCATGACGAGTATTCTTTGCAGCTTTGGTCCCAAACCAGTCTTGAAATCCTACAGACAGAAGAAAACATTTTCACTTTTTTTTTTTGGGGGGGGGGGGGGCAAATTAACCCAAAAAAAAATTCATTAATTTGTTTTAATAAACCCAAAGTTGGAA
>JAAUYG010155227.1_pt1 | contig 15118 bp, 8 predicted proteins | sample 7278091 | NCBI WGS metagenome assembly JAAUYG01 (sample SAMN14350201, study PRJNA611818) | marine sediment metagenome | isolation source: surface marine sediment (0.6m) | place: French Polynesia: Moorea | collected 2018-08 | reverse complement strand
TACATGTATTAACATTTATTGCCCCTGCATTATTTAGGGTGTCTGTATTTACATGTATTAACATTTATTGCCCCTGCATTATTTAGGGTGTCTGTATTTACATGTATTAATATTTGTAGTAACTACAATAATTTCATAAATCATTATAACTGGGTCGACATTTAAACTTTAAGCTGTACATTTTTAACCTTAAATATAAAGGCACATTTCTTTTCGTCTCTTTGGTACATGTAATCTTAACAACAAACAAACCAAAAAATCCAGTCAACAACAACCATAACAGGCAGAAAACCCATGTTGTTTTGCATTGAGTCAGGGGAAACGTACGTTAAAAAGAGGCAGGCTCTGCAGCCATCGCACAGCAAAAATCACTACATGTAATACCTGCAAGTTATGCATGCACATATTGCATTTGCCGTGCATTAGTCAACAACATTCACAAAAGCTTGAACTTACGTACTTATATTACTATAGTATGGTACTGAGAACAAAGCATCTCCAAATCAGTTTTCACCAATATGCTCTTAAACCTCCGACAGATAATAAATGTTCTACTGGCAAGGCAGGAAGGCCACAGTCAAAGCTCAGCTTCAAGGGATTGCCCATAAATAGGACTGTTTCTAAGCGCTATGGATAGCCTGATCAAATTGGGTTGTATTATCTCACTTTACTTATGCATCTGCAATGTTCGAGCAGATTTAAAAAAAGTATGATAGAATTTGGGAGTGACTGTTTTTGGACTCTGGAAACATAATTTCTGATGAGACATTCTGTATACAGAGTCAAAATTATGTGGAAAAAGTTCCCGAATTTTTGGCAGAATCTCTCTGCCTTCGTCAGGGGATGGTAACTAAATTATATGGAAAATGTTCCCGAATTTTTTGGCAGAATCTCTCTGCCGAAAATCTCTCTGCCTTCATCAGGGGATGGTAACCCTGATGGTAACTAGTTACCATCCCCTGACGAAGGCACTTTTTCCACATAATTTTGAGTCTGTGTACAGAATGTCTCATCACAAATGATAGAATTTATTAAAAAAAGTAATATACTGAAATCCTAGCAAAGCTTCACTAAACGTGCTGTATGCTGTTTAGCAAGTACAAATGTAAGCCTTAAATAACGGTTCTAAAAATATGGAAGTCAATAAAATGCAGTCTGTTGAAGGAATAGCATACTCAGAGAGTACATGACTCTCAAGGAATACTGGGTTTATTTCTAAGCTCAAAATTTCATCCAAAGAAAAGACATGTTGACACAAAATGCCAAAATATTACGCCTATATACAGTTTCAGTAGAATTACAGTGATACAGGTGACTCACTGGGTGATTGTGGATTTGTGTGAAGGGCAGTGTCTAATGCTCAACTTCTGCTAACCACATGCAACATAAAACTGTTATACCGGTATATACAAACTGAAAGTTTGCCTCGAATAATAGCTGGGTTTGATATGATTAAGAACAGCTACATTTGAATAAAAATTTGCAAACTGAATCTGAACATTTTATTTAGGGGCATGTCAGATGAACAAACTTGTTCAAGTCGAATCACTAAGTTAGGTAAACGTATTTGAACATGTTGAATGGTCAAATATCTAAGTGCAGACCAATTCACTGTTTTACTCTACACCAAGCCGTCTACTTTGTGTAGACAATTGAACTGCCTTATAATGATTCTGTTGTTAGGATTATTTTGAAAAGAGCAGGAGTTCAATTTCTTCTATTCTTCACTCGTGCCTCTTACCCCCTCTAGGAAGCTCAATGCTACCAATGTTCAGTCAGAGTTTCACCTTAACTTGTGTAACATTTTAACACATTTTTTTTTTTTGGCTAATAATATATGATATACCAGTACTTTCGAGTATTGGTAATTGTGAAGGCTACCGTTATGAGTGTATCAGTAAATGTGCAAAGCCAAGGGAGGAGGTGACTGGCTGTGGTAAAAACTGGAGGAGGCAAGATATACAGGAGAAGCACTCAGCATGGGAGAAATGAAAAAAAAAGCAAGGAAAAATGAAAAGATAAAAATCCCTAGCAGGGTGGGCATCACAGCACCATTAATCTAGAAGGAAAAGTTGTTACCTATTTGGAAAGTTTGGCCACCACTCGTGTTAGAGCTCTATTTTCCTCCTTTAACTTTATGCTATCAGCTTTGAGGCTGTCTAGGAGCTGTAGGCCAAAACAGAGACCATGGACATGTGATAGATACCTGGGACTAGGTGGTAATTTATTCATCACACTACACAGAAATGAATACAAAATGGTGATACATAAATGTATTTGCGCTAAAGTGTATACGCATTACGTACCAGTATATATTCAATAGGTATGCATTTAATACAGTTGTGTCTACAAGTTTAACTCCTAATAGTATTATCATTTAGACCCCAGAAGAAATGGAGATGCCTTTTTTCTATCCAAAGTTCTGGTTACTGGGCACATATACTATACACATTAACTGTTTTCACTTTATGCAAAGCACAGTAAAGTGATCACAATGTGCACACATAGCCAAGTGTTTCCCAACACAAAGCATACAGATGGAGCAATCTGAACTGTCCACATAATTCATGAATAAACAAATAGACAAAAGACCCACATCTTGCTATTCACATTACTGTGTCACACATAACTGTGTCACACATCACTTGGGCTATCTTGAAATGTCACCTGTCACATGCTTTAGCCACACTTGGACATATTGGAGGGTAATGTGCAATTACACAAGACCCATGATGCGGATTATGTCCTGGATGCATACGCAAAAATTCTAGAATCTTAAACTGGATTTAAATATAAAATGCGGTGTTCAGTGGATGCATTTATTTAACTCCAAGTGAGTTCCGATTAATAGCACTGTGATGCATTACTCCAAGACAAAGCGACTTAATTGTTACCATGGCTACAGATGTCTATTAAATACTGATGACAAAAGTGGGAAAACACAACTGTTAAATATTCAACAAAATTAATGAAATAATAGATCAATTTAACATGCATTCATTTATGATGCAGTTACATGTATTATCAGATGTAGAAACAAATGACTAGAAAATAAACATAGGAAACAGGAAAAAAGGTCTGCAGAACAGCAACGATCTGAAGAAATCGCATTTTGAGGGTTTGTTAAGAAAACAGGCATCAGCAAAATAAAAGTAAAATAGTAAACTTTTTAGAATTTTTCAACATGCTGAAGCTGATGATGTAGAACAGACACTTAAAAAGCAGCCTGCATAAGAACAGGTGTCTAAAACCTGAAGGTTTGTTCCCCATGTCGCATAATTTTTGTATTGAATAAGATTTTTGTTTTTTAACTTTATTATCTTATTAATCAAGTGTTTCAGAATATGCATCATGTACCGTACATGAAATTCTCTTCAAAGCATGCAGTTAAGTTACCTTTCCAACAGCCCAAACCCTCTCTCAAAAATTCTGGCCTCACAAATATCGAACTTTTGCTAAAGCCCCGCCTCACAAAGTAACACACAAAAAACAAGACTCCTGGGCCTTGAAGCTCAGCTAATATCATGTTTCCTGCTAACACTTAACCATGCCAGTAACCGCAGTTGTTTCCAAGTATAATTTCTCCCCAAAAGGTTTCTTGTACTTGAAAGAAAGTCAAACTATTGCAAGTGCACCAATTGCCCCCCAAATGACCTGAAACATTACAAGCTCAAAGGTAATCCACGTCATCTTCCTTGTAAAACTATTTAGTAAACTGTGGCTTTTTTTCTGTGAAGAACACACAGGTGGGATTCAAACCTGGGCTTTTTCCATTAGTAAAGAAAAACACCTAAATGCCATACAGTATTCACGGCTAGTATCTCTACTACTGTCTCCACAAAGCTGCTAGCAAGGTCGGCTGTTGTGTCTGCATTTCAACTATGCGTTCTCTTTTTGTCCATGGAGTAACAGGAAAGACTTTACTTGCAATAGACAAGTAATACTTATATATTATACACTGGTGGGTTCTGTGGTGGTGTCTTACATGGACCTAGTTACCCATATTTGTTGCATCTATTTGTAGCATCCCAGTCTCAAATTTCAGTTTTTGCTCTCTGTGATTAGTCATTTTCGAGTTACATCAGAGAATTTGAGGCAGGTGCACCAAATGACCCCCAAATAACCTTAAGTATTACCTAGTAGGTAAACGGTACCCCTATATATGTTGTACTAGTGTCTCCAAGTCCCAAATTTTGGTGCATTTCACTCTATAAGTAGCTGTGTGTATTGAATGACCTCAAAATTGTGTTGAATAGTAACAAGGTCAAATCTACCCCATAAATGTTTAACAGTGTCCAAGAGTCCCAAATTTCAGGCCATACATTTAACTCTACATCCAGCCATTTCGGGTTGAATGAAAACCAATTTGGAGACCAGTGGATCGAATGAACCCAAAATGTTCTAGACATTACAAAGTGAGAGGTATCCCATAGAGGTTCTATTACTGTATCCGAGTTCAAAATTTCACTCCAGTTTGAGCTACAAGCAGTGTTTGCTGTTAGTGGCCAACTGTGAGACAAGTGCAACAAATGACCCCCAAATGCTACAAGATAAAAGGTACATGTACCCAAGTTTAGAGAGTGTACCCATGTCTCAAATTTCGCTTCACTTTGAAAATCGCATGTTAACTCTCCAGACCCCGACCCTCACACATGCTGCTATACCGGTACCATAAAAGGCGCAAACTTTGAAGCTGGGAAACCGCATACAAAGCCAGTAATTGGAAATAGAAAATACTTTGACATGCTAGGCTAATTCAAAACAATGAAGTTGTTAGTAGTGACCAGTAGTTAGCCAATTAAATATCACACCTTTACAAATTTTTTTTTTTTTTAAATGTGAAATTCCTGTTAAATAGCATCTTGTGTAGAATGTGCACGAAAACAAGAGGCTCATGGACTTGATGTTCAGGTAGTATTCAACATTGCTGGAATACACAGCATTTGGTCATGCTTTCAAGTTACAAGGTGATTTGAAAGATGTCCGGGCCTACTGGCCAGGGCAACCAATTAACTAAACTTGAAGAAATCTGCGCAAATAGCTACTGCTCACAGATAATCAATGCCATGGATGGACGACGGATGGATGAGGAGAGAATTTTGATTGCGTAAGCTCTTCATGAGCTATGTTGACACAGTCAAGCGGAGTTAATAGGATTCATGATAAATGCATCCACTGAAGTGATGGAATAGGGGTACGATGCGAAAGATGCATGTTTGTACAATATTGCATAAGTTATCACTTCATGGGTTAACTACTGTCAACCTATTGCTGCACATGGATTTAGAGGAGAAAGGTACAATATGTAAATAAACACAGTTTAAGTCCACTCCAATCCAGCTATCTATCATGTATAATGTGACTTGATACACAAATACATGTAACTGCGTCCACCCCAACATATTTACTCATCCAGATGTTCAAAATGACATGCTTGGGGCTAAACTATCCTCAGTTGCACAAAATATAGATGCATGTCTCAACTCGGATATCTAATATCGGGAAAATGATTTGCAGTCTAAAATTCTCAAGGCCTGTTAAAAGACAATAGTTTGCAGACTTGGTTCTGCACATATGTCAGCTCCACTGTGTACAGCAGAAATATGAACCATATTAAGGAACACAATTGGGGTCATTTAATAGAAGATGGGGTCTGAAGGCTGTACAGACAAAGTGCAACATAAAACTTTATCATGGAACCAAAAATTTGAGTAATTGCCACAAAAAAGTTGAAGTTAAAAGCCGATTTTTGGGGTGAGACTGTAAACACACGGCTGAAGCAGTATGTGAAGCATTTGCTCCTTGAATGAGGGGCATGACAGTCAGCGCCCAACCATAACCCATTAGCAGTGGAAAAAGCAAGGTCAATGAAAGAAATGGATTATTTTAAGAGTACAGTGTGTTATACTTTGGTTACATGGCAGAAATTTAAATTCAATTTAAGGCATAATGGACAAGAGAATTGAAATTGAAATAATTACAATGACCGTATAGCCTTACCTTCAACTCCTCTTCCAATTCTGAAATTTTTCTCTCCAGCATACGTTTTTCCTGTAGATGCAAATACAATGCTTATAATGTAATTTTTCGACCAAAATAACATACAGTGCATACTTCTGTGGAGGTCTAATAATTAGCTTAAATATTAATTCATTTTTAAGTTCCAAAAGCTGCACAATGACTGCAGCATTCTTGAAATCTTACCCGTTATCACAAACTCAGTATTATCTATGCTGGTGTCGAAACAAGTGTAACGGATGACCTGCAAATGACATTAAACACTATCAAAGGTACCCCTATATATGTTGTACTAGTCTCAAAGTCCCCAAATCTCAGAACATTTTGCACTACATGTACAATCAAATGTATGTTGTAGTAGTCCTCAAGTTACAAAATCATTCTGCTCTAGGATCAAATGTATTCGAGATACAGGCTAAATTTGAAACAAGTGTACTAAATGATACCAAAATGACCTTTAATGTTACAAGGCCATAGGAAAACAATTTATGTTGTACAAGTGTCATAGAGTCCAAAATTTCAGTCCATTTTGCTCTATGGTCACCTATTTTGGGGTCATGCGCCAATGTTGAGTCAAGTACACCAGCTGACCTCAAATGACTTTCAACAGTACAAGGTCAAAGGTATGTCATATATGTGTTGGTAACGTTGTGGAGTCGCATTTTTTCAGTCAATTTCACTCTGGTCAGCCATTTTTGAGTTACAGGGCAGATTCGAGACAAGTGCATTAAACAACCCCAAAATGACTTTGAATGCTGTAAGGTCAAAGGTACCTTATTAATGTTCAACAAGTGTTCAAACTCAGCCAGTTTTGCTATATGGTCAGCCATTTTGGAGTTGTTGGCAAACACCTATTATTATTTTTAGCGGTAACTGAAGACTGTTCGTGTACAGAATATCAGCTCAATTTGATGGTCCTCAAATATGGCTGGCCTGCTGGAAATCCAGAGTGTGGCAGAGAAAAAACAAGTTGGTAACTTAAATAGGCGATCACATCCTCAGGATGGGATGCCTCAGTTATAAGTCATACCCTTCGGTCAGCAGCAGTATCCGCTGTTCTGGGAGCTTCAATTTTCAATCGAGCCTTCTCAAGCTCTTGTTTGCTATCCGAAAGTTCCTGTTGTAGTTTTTTCACGTCTTTTCTGAGTCGCTCAGTTTCTGTTTTCTCTTCCTCATATAGCTGAAACAAAAACAAAATATTTACATAATGTATGATATAACTCGAAACGATACTGTCCTAACCAACATTTAAACTATACATGTATTTTAGATAGGGAGTATTTTAGCACTCTTGGATGGGAACTTTTACGCACCTCATGACTGCCAAAGGTTTCATACGATGCAATGCCATTAGCTAGGAAGTCAGATGACCCAGGTAGTTTGTCTTCTGAATGGGACTGACTATTCATGCAGTGAATTTGTGGCCCCAAATACTCCCTATTGAACTGAGAGGCAGTGCAGACATTTACACACTTATTTTCAAACCAACAGTGATATTGACTGTGCAACGGAAATATATATTTTAATGTTTTATAGTATTACATTTTTTTCTTGTTTTTTTATGATTGGAATTTTTTATAAGGTATACCTCAGATTTCCTCTGAAAAAAGTTTTATATTGTCTTATGCTAACATTAAGATATGTCCTCAGTCCAAACCATTATTGCTGTGCTTGCAGTAAAATCAGTTAATGAAATATATAAACGAAGGTAAATCAGCACACATATTAATGACGGGTCTGATAGGTTTCAGATAACAACACCTACTTCCAGCTACATGTACTACATACCATGTATATCCATACCTTAAGTTAAAATACAAATTAATACCACCACACACCCGTTTATAGTCGATTTCCTTTTCTGGTAATGATGTGGAAGATCGGGTTCTGGAGTAACCAGGGCCAGCATAGGAGTTGGGACGATCGCCTCGACTGCTGAAGCGTGAGGATGCGGAGGAGGTGTCGTATACAGATGATCCTGCAGGTTCACTGAGCCGCGAACTACCACTGTACCGCGACGTCTGAAAAATAACCACGTTCTACACATTATTTATTATTATCACTTGAAATCTATAAAATATCAATGTCAAAAGCGTCAAATCATGGAAACATCAACGCCAATATCATTGTCTGGTTACCGGCAGTGTCAAGGATGCGCATAGACAAACAAGATGATCCAATCAACAGTAAGTATTTACTGCTCTGGGAAGTTGGCAGAATATGGGCGTGTCATCATATGAAGATTACCTGATGAGAAAATCAAGGTATGTCCGACATCCAGAAATTCACATGTCTCCTACATCACCAGTAAATATTTCATGTTATCAACATATGACTGAAGTCAGAAACAACATCAAACACAAAGATTTTCCTTATTTTTTTCTTGCATTGTGTATGAAAAAAAAATCTGTAGTTTCAGGCTATTCATATTCTGTTCACTGAATTCTGAGCTACTGCTGGTGGGAAAAACCTCAAACCCGGGATTTTCAAATGGTATAGGAGTGCTGAAGGCACCCAGGCACCGCTGACCCTAATTTCCTCCCGGGTCACTTTTCTCTCTGTTTCCTAAACAACTACCACACGTTCCATCTCATCTCAGCCATCCAAACACTCTGTGTCAGATCTGGCTTCAGTCACTGAAAGAAACGGCCGTTATCTCTGCAAGCCAGTGCAACAACCTTCCTTCTCTCTCTCTCTCTCTGCCATCTCTCTCTCTCTCTCTCTCTCTCTGCTTGGAATGGTTAGCAAAGCCAACAGATGCTTTGTTTTAGCCAGATCTCAAGCTCATCTAATCTTCATAGAAGGGAACTTCTTTTAGATTGACATTTAAAAATCCAGAATTGTATCTCAATGTGCTACATTCTGATGTGATTTTCGTACTTTCTGACATGTGTGCAAGAGTTTGAGACTTTGGGCCAAGTGGGCTATGGTGATAGCTCTCACCAGAGGAACTAACCCCGCTGTACGGCTGTTTTATCGTCCGGGGGTGGAATTTATAACCCAGCAGAGATTCCAGGATTCCTGCATTTTGCTGCTTCCATCCAGGATTGGTTTGTTTCGCGTTAAAAGGGGCCCAAGGTGGAATATGGAACAGTTTTGTGAAATACCCCAATGTGTAGTGTATGATAGGCGTAGTGATCTGCAAAAGCAAACTCCTCGCAGAGTTTATCCTTGAGAAAAGACAGTAGTAGTGTAGTGAGTATTATTAACATGGTTAAGGCCTGGGCAGCCTTGTAATTACCAGTCTTGAAACAATAAAGTCCAATTCAAGACAAAAAAAAAAAAAAAACAACGAAATGCCAGCATCCAAGCAATTGTAAGACATGCAGCGAGATATATATGGGTACTGTAAAAGTGAAGCCTTTAGGTTTGTTTTAGCACAGGGCAAAGGCCACTACGTGTACAGAATTATCCTTAATAGGCTCCATCTGCAAGTGCTGGTTCCACTGTGCATTTGTTAATTTTATCTGGCTGTCTGGTACCTGCAAACCAGTGCTTATAAAAAGGTCCACTGACCTTGATGGTCTGTTTAAGTGCTTAATACTAAAGAATTAGTAATAAATTACCATAATTGCCTACCATTACAGGGTTTGTTACATAATTGCAAATTTTCATTTTCTGATAGGCCACAATATTAACTTTCAATCTTTTATTAGTTTTTAAATTTCAAAATTCTAACAACTGCTGTGGAAAATGGAACTGAATGGAATCAAGCATTCTTTCATTGAGGGAGACTCTTTCATTGTTATAGATCATTTTGATTAAAGCATAGTTATACGACTGCCTTTGCAAAGATGCCACTTGTCACAACTGATGTCATATTTGCCATATCCCCACCTCCCTTGTGGCAGTGGGAAGAAGGCATCTCTGCCAGTGCCAAACAAACTGTACAAAAGGCCCATGGACCTTGGGGTGCTGCTTTTGACGACATAATAAGACTTGCAAATTTTGCACAAGGCACCAAGTATGAGACAAGTGTAATTAATTGACCCCAAAATGACATTGACAAGAAAGTGAAAAGTACAGCAGGTGGTCTTTGTGTTCCTGAGTTCCAAATGTTAGTCTGTTTCGCTCTGTAACCAGCTGTTTTCGAGACTGAGGACATTTTGACAGAAGTGAACTGAATAAACTCCAAATGACCTTGAATACTACAATGTCAAAGGTACCAGATATATATGATGAAATGTTCTACTAGTACCGGTAACCCATGAGTCCCAAATTTCACTCTGTTTTTGTCTACGATTAGCCATTACCAAGTTACTTGCAAAATCCCATTATACCATTGGCCAAAATGTTTCTAAGTGTCTAACTTTTCAAATTCCAAGAACACATTTTGGGTGGACTGTCGCAGAGAACACCTATAGAAATTTTCATTCAAAAAGAATCACAACTGTAGAAGGCATATCATTTCGAAATTCGTATTTTCAGAAAATTTCAAGTCCACCGAATGACCCTAAAATGAAATTTGAGCACTACAAGGTACCCCATGTATGATCTAGTGTTACCATCAAGTAGCAAATTTCACTCTGTTTTGCTCTACGATTAGCCATTGCTACGATATTTGTAATTTTGCATTTTCTCTTTGGCCAGCCCACAATGTTACTTTCAATCTTTTATCAAATTTTTGAATTTTAAATTTCAAAATTCCAAGAAGTAACTTTTGCATGACTGTCACAGTGAACATCTATAAAATGTTTGGCTGAAAAAAAATCCTAAAAGTAGAAGAAGCGTTTTGAACCCATAATATTGATTACGCTGATTGCCCACAGATTTTGAGTGTCCATTTTGCTGCCACTGTCTCCTCCCCCTCCCCCAAACTGACTTTGGGAGCTGGGGTGGTGCAGCTGCAGCACACGAAATTGAGACTTGGCTCTGTACAGAGTCTTGCTACCAAGATTGAGTATATGATGACTATGTGTGATACATCATACCACTCACCTCAAGTTACCGATATCTTACTCTGCAATGTTGCACTGTACAAGTGCCACAAAATATAAATAACAGAAATTTACTGGCTATGGTACATACATCTGGCAGGTTGAGGCTGCTCGTTGAGCTGGAACGTGAACTGTATCCTGACATGTATCCCATCGGTGGCAGGCTTGACGAGCCGCACATAGGCGTGGTACCGCCACTTGCTCCGGCACCATAGTTAAAGCTCTGAGTGCTGAGTCCGTAACTTGGGGGCAGGGTTGGTGACAGGGGTGGGGCCAGGCTCTCGGAAGGGGAGTAAAGACTGCTACTGGTAGTGCCGTAGAGTCCGCCGCTGGCGCTGCTGGCCAGGCTGTGACTGCTGCCATACGGGCTGGTACTGTATGAACCATATGAGTGCGCATACCCTGTCCCGTTACCATAGCGACTGGCACCATACATCACTGACCAGAATGATGTAAAGCTGTGTACTGGTATGTAATTTTCTTCCAGGAAGAAATTTTGCAGTTCGCTCCAAAAAGATTTACGAGTGGTTTCAAAGTATGATGAGCAGGATATAGGTTAAATATATCACCACTACTCAAGTTTCTCTACTTGCATCCAGAACAATCACGCAAATAATGTTATTTTCCAAGAGCTTCCACTCCCAGATAGAATTGCTTATGACATACTCTCTATACTTCTGGTTGAAGCTATGATCCGTGATCTGAAGAATATAGCCACGAACAAAGACCTATCAAATAGTGCTCGGTGCCTTACCTCAATAAAGATTCTTTTTCACAAGTTGCTCTAAAAGATCCTAATATTCTTGTATCTGGTCACAAAACCAAACTGATTTGATGTGGACAAGGATACAGATGTCTGTATTCACCTTTGGGTAGGAGCACGAACCCAGTATGTCCAATCAGTTATTCTACATACCTCCCGGTGAAAGGATCCATTGGTACATGTAGTTGTGTCAAGAATGGTTGTATCCTAGAGATTGTGTAAGGACAAAACAAGATCTCCTTTGGATGCCCTTGGAGATCAAGAATCAAGAAGAAGCAGTGAGTTCGGTGACCCAGAACATTTTGGCGTATAGCATACAACGGTGAGTCACATATGGTGAGATATTCTGCCTACCGGTACACAATATGCTACTTGTGCAGCAGGTTTCTGCTTCGCTGTTCCCGATATTTCCTGAACACTCACTTCCGCAGGATCTTTTTTTTTGCCCTGAGAATTCAATCCACAAACGACAACGTCAATATCGGGGGTGCGTGCATTATTCCACAGGTGCCAGAAGCATCTTAGCTGTGTTTACACAAAAAGCACCAAAATCACTCAAGCGAATAAACCTAAAGCACCAGAAACCGACAAGACGGAAAAATCAAATTCCATATGGTCTCGAGGCAGTTTTATACACCGGCCATCGTTCATGGTAGCCGATCAGTTCCACCCGTATGTTAGCCCTTCCTAATGATGTTTTATGAGCAGCAGTTTGGCATTCTTTTGCCCCTTTTTCTCCCTTCCTGGTTTGTTGTGCAGAATTTTTCGAGCCTGGCCCCACCTTGCTGAAATGCTCTGAGGTAGCAGTAAACTATCACTCGCTGTAGAAAAAGGATTTTGTAAGCGAAAACTATTGTGCGGAAGACTTGCTTTTAGACTTTGCTTCAGCACTGTTGCTGATGAACCCAATCTCCAAAATGCGGAAGAAAACACAGCAGAAACTGGGAGAGATAGGTTCAGGGTGTGCTAGGGAGGGTGGGGGAGAGGGGAGGAGAAGGGGAACAGACACCAGGGTAAAGAGGTGTACTGGCTGACTAGAGGGGGTAGGGGGTCTGAGAGGGAGGGGGGTAGGGGGGAGACTGTCTGTAAAGTCCTTGCCACAAGCCACAAGCAGCATGGCAGCATCCTTCAGAGGCAACCTTTCAAGTCTGGCCAGATAATGTGGTCTAGATGCCAGCAGATCTGGGGCCCTGGAGTAGCCAGAGTAAACCGACAAGAACTGGGAATCTCCTCTTTAATAGATCCACTAAGAAAAAAATGCAAATGTCTTTTTTTCTAACCTAGATTATAGTCAAATTTGTTCTATGATGGAATAATTCTGTATATACCAGTAACACGTACATGTATTTAATGGATTGCTCAAAGGAATGCTGTCACCGTTTGACTTTGTTTCTGGCTTTCCTTCTTAAAAACTTACTTTCTTCTTTAAAGTGCATGTTCGGCAAATAGTGTATTTGCGATCAAATTGCCATTTAATAATTTTTAACTGCCAACCACCGTATAATTTTAAGCATCTGATGGTGCACGGTGTTTCACATTGGCTTCCAGCAATGCTTCTATCAACTTCCTGGTTGTGGACTACTAGGCAAGCCAACCCAGGACAGAGTAGAGTGGGTGAGCAAGGTTACTAATAATAGCAGCAACAGCCTCCAGGATTCACCTACACACCACATGTATACACAACCTGATCATTTCTAGGATCAGATCTGCCGCCGCTGCTGCTGCTGCTGCTGCTGCTACTGCTATGGATGTCTACTCTTCTCCCTCCTTCCATTCTCTCTCTCTTTCTCTCTCTCCTTCTCTCTCCCCCTCTCTGGGACCTGGAGCTACGGACTTTGTGGCTGGAAAAGCCAAGCAAAATGGGAGATTCTCGGAATGCTTCCAGGAGCCCAATGTGTGATGTCACACCACCAATGCTGCTATAGAAAACTAGGCACTGCAGGAAGGATAAATCCAGCTTCCTTGGGAAGCATCAATAACATGGAGCCTGGATGGGAGATGCAGTATCGTTTTTAGAAAGTCTCTTAGTTCTATTGATAGTCCTTCTTTCTCTTTCAAAACTATACTAAGAGTGCACACCTAATGCCCTAAGCATGTTAAGCAGAGCATAAAAATATTCAACAGAAGTTTGATTGGTTTTATTTCTGTGTCCAACTAGCAAATTATTACATTACATGTATATATACATCTGATAAATACAAAGTACCTTGTCTGGATATTACACAGTGATGTCAAATACATTGACAAGTAGATAAAATTAATTATTGCGATGATATACAGTCTCGTATATATCAACTGAAAGTTGTATTCTGGTACTACAAGCAGAATAAGTACAGTACAGGTCTGGATTATAATTATCTACTTCAAAGAAATGTACATGTCTGCAATGGGCTTAAAACCTTCCAATAACATGCAGATAGTGGTTCAATAAACCTGATTACCAGTAGACTAGATCTTCATTAATACAGGACTCCCGAGGCTTTACTTTGATTCACAGTAATTTTGATTTAGCCACCACTTTTTGATACAAGCTAGCAAAATCATTACAACACACAAAGACCTATTTTTTGCACGATACCCTACCTCAGTCTCTGCATTAATAATTTGCCAAGGCTGTATTAATATAGTAGATTAAGCCATGTAAACCTGCGTATTTAAAGTGTGGATGAATATACAGCACAGAATAACATGAGTAATGCTAAAGGATATATTACAGTTAGCCATCCGAAATTACTTTCAAGTCCTTAATAGCAAAAACAATGCAAAATTTAATTAGTTTAATAGCAAACAGCGCTTTGCACATGCAAAATACAACCAGAAGACAAAAAAAGTACATTTACATCTACACATTCATTGAAGATGGGAAGGCTAGATATAGCAACATTCACAATTTCCTATGCCAAACAGAAGTCTTATTCGAAAGAATCCAGCATTGATCTACCATTGATCTTTGCACAAAAATATATACATTTCGTATCTCAGTTGGTTGCCATCCAAGTGTACAATATGAATCGACTTACACAGCAATATACAATAGCAGACAAGGGATGACTAGCATACAACCACTTATGTTGGCCACACCACACATAGCACCAACCAACCAATAGCACATTTATCTCTATCTGGATACAGCAATACCTCTAAAAACCTCCTAGCAGTATTATTGTCTAATCTGTTCTTACACTTTTGTTTTACAATGGGACAAGCATATAACTATCATGAGTACGGAAACTATCAGTCTTTTGGCATATTTTTTTTTCTTTTTTGGAGGGTGGGGGGTGGGGGTAGGGGAGAGGAACATGGTGGTGGAAGGTACAGGATTCTGCTGCACTGCTGATCCTTAATCCAATAACATAGCAATGGGATTAAAGCGATGATGAGTCTCTTCCTGGCCTTTGAT
>JAAUYG010033268.1_pt1 | contig 15118 bp, 10 predicted proteins | sample 7278091 | NCBI WGS metagenome assembly JAAUYG01 (sample SAMN14350201, study PRJNA611818) | marine sediment metagenome | isolation source: surface marine sediment (0.6m) | place: French Polynesia: Moorea | collected 2018-08 | reverse complement strand
TCTCGATTATCTTTTCTAGGTTCTGTGAGCTATTCTGTGACCTCTGGAGACCCCAATGGCTACTTCTCCATAGATCCGGACTCCGGTGTGATCCGTACTGCAGGGGCACTGGATCACGACACAGTGCCATCAGTCTTGCTGAACATTCAGGCTCAGTCTGGTCAGCCACCCACGTATGGCCAGGCACAGGTAGGTGTTGGACATCCTGATTCTTTTGTGCCCAGTATTTCAGTGATCGTGACTGGACTACAATCCGGATTTTGATGTAAAATAGAGCATTGGTGTTTAATCAATGTGGTATAAGACTAATAAATTTTCGTAATACCTCTGATGGTACATGAAGATATTAAATGTCCCAGTAGATTGAGTTCTGGATAGTGTCATTATGCAATCATGTAGAGCGTGATATTAATGGAGTATTAGCATCACATGGCAAAGTAATATTTTCCTTTCCAAGTGTTGTTGCTTCATAAGTGACAGTGAAATAAGGAGGTGTTTGACTTAAAATTTGACTGTTTGATATGCATTTGATTATTTCAGCTGCATAATCTATGTTTTTTTACAGTTTGTTGTTTCGCTGTTCAACAGTCTTTCACTGTTGCATTATGCCCATGGTGCTAAAGTTCCAACTGTTCTGGCTTTCAGGTGAGCATTTTCATCACGGATGTGAATGACAATGCCCCGGAATTTTCCGTGAGCGTTATAGAGATCCCAGTGAGAGAAGATGTAGAGGAAGAGAGCCAGGTGTTTGTGGTTCAGGCCACAGACCGGGACAGCGGGGACAATGGACGAGTGCGGTACAGCTTAGATGACCCGACTCGGTCATTCCGAATAGACCCAATGTCTGGAGAAATTACAGTGGCTCGTGACTTGGATTATGAGCAGCGGATGCAGCACGAGTTAGCAGTTACGGCACATGACTTGGGGACTCCACGGCAGCAAACGATGCTGGAGGTCATCATAAAGATCCAGGATGTGAACGACAATGCTCCAGAATTCGACCAGGCTCGGTATAGTTTCCAGGTCATGGAGTCTGTCAGCACAAACACCGCCATTGGTACGGTCACCGCTCTTGACAGAGATTCCGGAAACAACGCCCGCATCACCTACATTATCCAGAATGGAAACCACATGGATTTGTTTGGGATTTTCGCCGACAGTGGACGTGTGTACACCAAAGCTGCTCTGGATCGGGAAGCACGCTCTCAGTACACTCTGCAAGTGGTGGCTGTTGACAGTGGAATTCCTTCCAATTCCGCCATGGTGGAGATCCAGATTGAAGTCTTAGATGCCAACGACAACGATCCAGTGTTCAGACGTTCTTCATACATATTCTACATCGAAGAAAACAAACCATCGCATACCTCTGTTGGAATTGTAGAAGCCACCGACCGTGATGAACCACCAGCGCTTCTGTATTCCATGGTATCATCGAGCAATCTCTTTCAGGTTGATCCAGCCAGCGGCGAGATTCTGACGATCCAGGAGCTGAATAGGGAATCTCGGGATGTTCATAATTTGGTGATACGCGTGTCCGACCAGGGGCAACCAGCACGGACGGCGACGGTGAATGTTCGTATCGAGGTTCTGGATCTGAATGACAACTCACCTCAGTTCCTGCAGCTAGGTCGCTACGTGGCTCATGTGGACGAGAGGGAGCCAACGGGAACTCTGGTCAAGCAGGTGTCAGCACGAGATCCAGACAAAGGGGAAAATGGGACCGTTGCCTACTCCATTGTCACAGGTAGGTAATTGGTGCATCAGGTATCATGTGTAATAAGGTATAGAAAATTTAAGTTTTCATTGGAAAAATGTTTTGATATCCAATAAAATCTAGAATATGTGTAATTAGCCTCTACCGCATGTAAAATTGCAGGCTGCAGTATATGTAATATTTGGCATTTTTACTTTAATTAAAAAGATTATGAAGTAAATCTGTAGATTTATTATATATGTTCAGCAAAACTGTTTGTATACATACATAATTATTACAACTCTAGTAACAATTTTTTTTTGTCACCAGATGGCACCAGTTCTGATGCCAATCTGTTCAGAATTGAACCGACCACTGGACGTATCCTGACCAACAGTATCCTGGATCATGAGTCAAGATCTCAGTACGTATTCAGGATTAAGGCCCAGGATGGAGGCACTCCGCCTCGTTCCGCGGTGGCTACAATCGAAGTAATAATCGACGATCAAAACGAAACCCCACCAGAGTTTGAAAGCACTCACGCGTCATTCTCAGTGGTGGAGAATACAGCTCCGGGTAGTGTGGTAGGCTCGGTGAAAGCACGGGATCGCGATTCTGGAGAAAATGGTCGAATATCCTATTTCATTACCTGGGGAAATCTGTTTGGCACATTTGGTGTGAACCGAAGCACTGGAGATATCTTTCTGACGGGGCCATTAGATTATGAGGAGTCGTCTGGATATTCCATCCGGATCCGAGCCATGGACAACAATCCAGTCAACCCTATGAGTAGCATTATCAACGTGAACATAAGTGTAATTGATGTGAATGACAATCCGCCAGTGTTTGATGAAAATCCAGTTATCATAACGGTGCGTGAGAACATACCAACAAGAACACACATCTATACCTTGGCTGCTCAGGACATGGACAGTGGGCCACGGGGCGTGATTCGTTACACCTTACTGTCGCAGTCGCCGCCTGGCGATTGGTTTGCTGTTGAGCCAGATACAGGATTTCTTTCCATTAACAGGGTCATAGATTATGAGATGACCCCTCAGGTATCAGTGGTTGTCAAGGCAACAGACCAGCCCGGGGAGGGAGAAGAGTCATTCTTCTCCACTGTCACTGTGTTGGTCCTCATAGAAGACGTCAACGATAACATACCGGAATTTCAAACTCGCTCCGAGATTGATATCATGGAAGACGAACCAGTGGGGTACCCGGTCATGCATATCATCACCACAGACCGCGACTCCCACGACAACGGCAGGGTGACTTATGGAATCGTTTCTGGCAATGAGAACGGGAACTTCTACTTGGACACTGATACAGGTAGAGCACAGTCACATCTCTATTTCTGTAGCAAAACTTTGAATTCATAAGTTTGAATTTATCGGGATCTACCCAGAAATACCCAAGGATCTCCGTTGGAGATCCTTGGGTATTTCTAGATGTACAGTGGCACTTCACTTTACGACAACCACCTCAGAATTAAGATTGCAAAATGGGTTTTCAGTGTTAGTGGTACGTGTGCATTTCAAAACTGAAACCACCACACAATTAGAACTGGCTTAGTGTAACTGCCACATGGTTAATGTTAATTCCAATGTTCCAATGTAATGATACATATAAATAAGCACCAAAATCCGGATTGAAATTACCATTCAGTGTATAGAACAAACATGTTAAGGATCCTTGGTTGATCAAGGTTTATAATAGCAACTCCTATTAACTGAATAATTTGATGTCACCAACAACCAAATTCATTATCATCCAAGATGTCTGTAGCACCAGTTTTGTGCAGCCATTGACAAGGAACACTAAATACCAGTAACAGGTACTAATAATTAAAACAACTGTGCATAATTTACAGTGAAGACATTGCCACTGGAGTTGCTGAAGAGAAGCATCTCGAGTTTATGAGAATCCTCATGGGTAAATTCCTGATTGAAAGTGTCTTGTCTCGTTTGCAGGTCTGCTGACCATTGGCCACATGTTGGACCGTGAGGATATTGCGGTTTACCACCTCAACGTCAGTGCCCAGGACCATGGCCACCCCCAGCACATGGTCTACCTGATGCTGACTGTGCATGTATTTGACGTGAATGACAACCCGCCAGAGTTCCAGCACTCCGTGTACCGCATCACGGTCCCTGAAAACATGGCACAGGGAACCAGTGTGACCCAGATTTTAGCCACAGATAGAGACATGGGTACGTTGCTGAAGAAATGTCAGGTCATGCTTTCCATTTGCTTTTATGTAATAGCAAAATAAATATACAGGTCTATAAATTTCGGTATAAATATTAATAGTCTTGCATCACCCACACCAATATGTTTCTGTCAGTATGTATCCAAAGGTATATTTCAATTTATATGCTCATGTGCAACATGTGTAAACTATAAATTTAATTGTTTGCAGATTAGCAACTTTGTGTACAAACCACCTTAAAAATAATAATGTGTCTGTTACGCATATGGCACATGTTATGTACCATATACTTGTTATTAAAATATATTCATGTAGTAGGTTCTTTGGTTTGGGCAATGAAAAGCACACTAGCACTGTTAGCCTAATGGCCTAAGGTATTTGATTTGGTTGCTGAAGGCTGGTATTCCATCCCTGACCACTTTGAAAACAAAGACGTACATGTACATTAAAATGCAGCAATTTCTGTACCCTCTATGAACTCTTTGGGTGGAACAGTAGCTTAAGAACACAATTCATTCACTACCGGAAAAATACTGGTCTCACAATATTTTAATTCGTTTCAATTTGACAGGAGTTAACGCTGAGTTGGAATACATCATACCTGACGGGATTGCCGGTAACAAGTTCAGCATCGGCTCCAGTACGGGAGAGATCACCACCAATGCTATTCTGGATCGGGAGGAGCAAGATCACTGGGTTATTACAGGTAGGAATGGAACTGTCTGGAGCAAAAAAATTTTGCCTTGGCATAGATATATTGGACATGCAAGCTGCAGTTTTGTATATTTTGGTGCAGAAAGTTGTGACTATTTGTAGATTTTTCTGCTGAGATACTGTACCTCCCCACCCCACCAGACTCCCTCTCCTTGGCCAAAGTGCTGTTCAATAAGATCAAAATGAAGTCTACAGTGCACAAAAAACTATGAATTTTAATAAAATTTTATTAAATCAGACCAACAACTATGGGTAAAATTCAATTTTCTGATTCCCTCGCGGTGATGTTTTCCAGCCTATGTGAAGGACGGTGCTTTCCCTGCTCTCTATGACACAACCACCATCATCATCACCATTCAGGATCTAAACGATAATGCTCCCACATTCCGGAGTCCCGTATACCACCTGGAAGTTCCAGAGAATGCCCATGTTGCCGTGGTTCACACGGTCATGGCAACGGATGCTGACACGGGAAGTAACGGAGAGGTCACCTACAGCATTGTGGGTAAGTTTTGGGCTTGACATCTCATGATAATGATATACAGGGTTTTGATTTGCTTGCTGATAATAAGAAACAAGTTTCTCATACATTGTATTGCCAAGGTAGAAATGCTCGAGTTCTGTGTTTCTTCAAAGAACTTATAAGAGCATAACATACGTATAAGAGCTAGCCTTTGAGTTTGTATTACAAAGGTTAAAAAGTGCTCTACAAACGTTTATTACCCCCACATATACTTCTGTTTCTGAGAGTGCTTTCTTTCGACCTTTCCAAAGTGTGTCCTCGGGGGAAGATAGATACATTGATGCAACTTCTGGTTGGAAGTCATTCAGGAATATACAGTGCAATACCGCCTTAAGTTCACCCCAGAAGTAAAACCATGCCAGAAACCTGTGCAAACTTGTTGCAGAACTCAAAACAGTCCTTACCCACCCCCAGTGTTCTTAAAAAAACTTAAATATAAGCATCCTCAGTACTGCTAAGAATGACTTTAGGAAGAATTAGACTTAGATTTTTTTCGAGAACGCCAACCCAGAAGAGCACTTTGGCCTCAGCTTTGGGTAGTCTTAATTGCGGGGGTTTTGAGGTACATGTGTACCCAAAATCCATTTTGCTTCTGTGAAGAGCCATATCAGAGTGTGGTTGTGTTCTCTCCCCAAGGTGGTGACTCTGAGCGAAAGTTCCAGATCAACCCCGATACTGGTCAGCTGTCTTGTCAGCCTCTGGATCGCGAAGTCAACTCTCTCTACAACCTAACCATCCTGGCCATTGATGGAGGTAACCCACCACAGTCATCGGTGTCATCGATACTTCTCCGTGTCATCGACGTCAATGACAATGATCCACGGTTCACTCAGTCATATTACTCCGACTCCATCCCCGAAGACATTACAAAGGGGACATCAGTTCTGCAGGTAGAAGCTGTTGATCTGGATGAAGGAGTCAATGCGGCGGTGGCTTATTCCATCAACAACTCTGCACAGGGACAATTCAAGATAGACAATGTGACTGGTGTGCTGTATACCGCAGGGTAAGTAACAACATCAATTTGGATTACACTGAGTATACAATTCAAGATCGACAATGTAACTGGTGTGCTGTATACCGCAGGGTAAGTAACAACGTCAATTTGGATTACAATGAGTATAAGTCAGACCCATTCATCAATGCCTCGAGGATTGTATTGCATGTGCCAGAAATAATAACATGTCTAAAACAAACATACATATTTATCATGTGCATATCGTATACCAAAGAATCAAAATAGTATTTTGTCATAAAGCAATGTTCCCAAAAGGCAGAAAATACTCTCAGAAAACTATATTTATTTTGCTGTGACAAATTAAGAGCTATTAAGAAAACGACTGATTCTAACCATGTTGTGTCTTCCAGGGAGTTTGACCGAGAGAAGACCGGTGTGTACAGTTTTGAAGTCTATGCAATAGACGGTGGGTTGTATGGCCCCAGATCCCAGAGCGTACGTGTAGAGATCACGATCGACGATGTCAACGACAACAGCCCGGTGTTTGAGGAAATTCCGTACAAGGCCGAGATCTCCCAGGATCATGGTGTCAACCACTACGTCCTGAAGGTGACTGCTGTGGACAAAGACATTGGATCAAACGGCCAGGTGACATATAGCTTGCGAGAACCATCGCGGTATTTCCGGATTGATGGCGAATCTGGGGAGATTACCACCAAGAGTCTGCTGGCGGATCCGTCTGCCATTATGGTGCACAGGCTGGAGGTGATTGCACGGGATGGAGGTGACAGTCCCCGCTACTCCACAGGTACGGATATAGCTCTTGGTTGGTCATCCAAATACTACTCTATTTAAAAGTGTCACATGATCACTCATGAAAACATGACTCTGCAGAACACTCATTATTCAAAAAAGGTAGGAAATATTTGGCCATTTTCATTAGGATATGATTGATGACACCCTTCCTGGCCAGCAAAGCTACACAATGCCAGAAAGAACTACATGGTATACATGGATTCTCTTTGACCTTCTTCTAAGATTAGTCTGTCTCAGTTATTAGTACACATTTTTACCTCAAAATACTGATGTAATCTTAGAATATATATTTAGCGTGGCAATTCTGTAGTTCCTGGCTGACAATTATCCCATTGTTTTGCCTGTGTTTGACATTTACAGGTGTGGTAGAGATCAAGGTGGGCAATGCCCAAGGATCTGGCACACTGCGCTTCTCCAACCTCACCTATAACGTATATCTCACCGAGAACTCGGAAGCCGATACCTCCGTGGTGGTGGTCAATGCACACTTCGTGAGTGGAGAGCCTGGGCCGATAGCATACAGCTTTGCCAGTGGGAACGAGGACACAACGTTTCTTATTGATCCAGACACAGGGCTGATCACGGTGGCCAATCCCAGGAATCTGGATTATGAAACGCAGAAGCGTTTGCGACTCATTGTTGTGGCTACAGCCAACAGCGCCTATGGGTATACCACTGTATGGGTAAACCTGCAAGATGCGAACGATAACTCGCCACGGTTTACGCAGGATCGCTACACCTCCTCTGTTTGGGAGAGCAACAGCCGCGGGACCTACGTCACGCAGGTTATCGCCACGGATGCGGACGAAGGACCGAATGGCATTGTAACTTACAGTATAGTATCCGGAGATAGCCACAATGCCTTTACCATCAATCCCCCTAATACTGGGATAGTCCAGACCAACAGTATTCTGGATCGGGAGATAGTGGCTTCCTATCGTCTGGAGATTGAGGCGGTAGACAGCGGCTGGCCACAGAGGACCAGCAGCTGTATCCTGAAGATCCAGATTATTGATGAGAATGACAACGCCCCCTACTTCCCTTACCATTCACCAATCAACCTACAGGAAGGTAAGAGCAGCAGGTTGAGGACAGGTTGAGGACAGTAGAGACAAACTTCAGAATGTCTACTACAGACTAAGAATAGCAGCAAGTAAAAGACAAGCAACAATTAATTAAGAACAGGAAGTAATGAAAATGCAGCAAGTAAAAGAAAATGTAACAAGTAATGGAAAAGTAATGGCAACTCATAATAAAGCATCCAGTAATGGTACTGTCACATCCCAGGGAATCATGTTTTGAAACTTATTCCTGGATTAATAAGCATGCATGTCCAGCGATATTCAATAAGAAGAAACATGATGAAGAAGTCATTAAAATATAATAAGTTTTCCAGGTAACAAAAAGCTTAAGAACTTGGAAAATTTTAGTGTTTTGGCCAAATGTGTAAGAATGAATGCTTGCATTCAGCCACTTACATGATGTACCAGAGTGGTCTGGTCATTCCATTTCCTGAGAATTTTGTTTCCAGTTGACATGTGTATTAATCCTTTTTGGTGCACCGTTGTATTATCCAGGAACAGAGCTAGGAACCGTTGTGATCCAGCTCACCGCCACAGACCAGGACCTGAGTCCGGATCTGACCTACGAGTTCCTTCCGGATGGCAATCCGGACATGACCTTCAGCATCGATCGTTACAGTGGCAAGGTCTCCCTGACAAAACCACTGGACTACGAACACATGACAAAATACCTGCTCAAGGTCTTGGTAAGCAGTGGAGAAGGCCGGCACTGGTCACTGAGACTGGTTCATATGATAATTAGCAAAAGATTAATGAAAATTAGGCTGATTTGATGCATAAATGGCATGTGGTAGATCTCTGTTTAAGTTAGTATCAGTATATCAGTATACATGGTATGTGACTATTTAATATACCAGGGCAGAGTTTTTCTTGAATTTCTTGAAGATTCTTAAGTTCAATAATAATCATGAATAGCAATCACTGTAATAGTTTCTGGGTGAGATCAATTTTGGACATCACTTCTTCATGGCGTGGTTTCTTAAAAAAAAAACTTTTTTGAAGTGACTAGAACGGAGACTTTGAATGTCACTAACCCCTTTGGCAAATATTGTATTGTGCTTAAGATAAGGTCAGACTTGAGAATTTTGGGGAAGCTGGTCCCTTATCTAGTAGCCCCTACTGCTTGAGTATATGTCTAGCTAATGTATTTGGTCATCTTTTACACCAAATAGGCACTTGTTTTACTTGTGATAAACAGTGTGATGAAAGCGGTGGTTGCAGAGAATTGTCACCAATTTTTTCTCTGCTATTCCAGGCCTCTGATAAGCTGCACAACACAACAACAGAACTGGTGATAAATGTCATGGACGAAAATGACAATGCGCCCGAGTTCAGCCAGCAGTCCTACCAGGTGGCGCTGCCAGAAATGACGCTGGCTCACGTCTCCGTGATCACGGTAAACGCGACAGATCGGGACGGCGGGGAGAATGCCAGGCTGACTTATACCATGCTGGGGATTGAGGGCTTCTATATTGACTCCCAAAGAGGTACAGTGCGTGATGTTATATATAAAATCTCTTTTCAAACAGCTGGATATATGGATCCCATGCCTGCAATATGTATAATATTAGATTTTGCCTTCATAGAAGGATCTTCATAATCTCTGCTAAGATAAATTTTATGTGGTCTGTGCTTTGCCACAAAGTTACCATAGTTGTGTCATGTAAGGAAAGCTACTCAGTCAAGTTTGAGTCCACCCTATGGCAGGTTGTCCACTGAGCATAAGCTTAACCATTTATTGTGAAACTTTGTCTTTTTCAGGCACGGTTTACACCAACAAGACTGTGTTGTTTAGTGCCAGCCAGCCTACCATTCACCTGGTTGTCACGGCAACAGATCATGGGGATCCGTCCTTGGCAACGACAGTGCCTGTCCGAGTCCAAGTCATCGACATCAACAACCATGTGCCACGGTTCAGTCCACCAACATACAGGTTGGTATCATGTGCTTGGTGACGCGCAGGATGTGAATTTTTAGTTTGGATCAACAGCAGAACCCTAGAATTACACCACCCATGGTCAAGGCTAAAGCCATTTTAATACTGAGTCATTGATGTGTGACTTTTGATCAACCAAGAAGAAGTGGTCTTAATTCTGGGGCGATCTCATTTCTAGTAGTTTCTGTGGATTATTGTTCAGCATAGAACTTGTGGCTTTAATGATTTAATGCTGGATAGTACATAGACACATCTTAAAGAGTTAGGGCCAGTTTCTTAAAAAGTCCACTGGTGATCTTAACCATGGAAGAGACAATGGCTGCCAATGTGATAACTGAACTTGGTGTCCATTTGTGTGGACTTGAGATTTTTCCAGAAACTTGCCCTTGGAGTATAATATTTGTAATATTGTTTTGATCTTTAAGAAGATACGGTTCTTGGCTAATTAGTGCCTTGATTAAAAAATGCTAAAGTTTTTCGAAAGATATCATCACGTAAAGGAAGTTAAAGTTTGCCTCCACTTTTGTTTCGACAGGGCTGAGGTGCCGGAGAACCAAAGCAAGGGTGAGATCCTGCTGCGGATCACTGCGACCGACGACGATGATCTGATGGAGAACCGCAAGATCGACTTCAGTATCCTGACAGGCAACCAGGAGGGAATGTTCCAGATTGGTCAGAGTACCGGACAGATCCTACTGGTGGGAGAACTGGATCATGAACGTACGGAGCGCTACCTGCTGCAGGTGATGGCCAAGGACAGAGGGGAACCCCCTCTCAACTCCACCACCGTTATCACTCTGGATATCGTTGATGTCAATGATAACGCGCCCAGCTTCAACCAGAGCGAATACATGTTCAGCGTCAACGAGAGCGTTCCCATCACGACTAGCTGTGGGCAAGTGTATGCCAGGGATCGGGATTCGGGTCTCAACGGCCGGGTGGAATATGCCATTGAGTCCGGGAATGATTACAACTATTTCACCATCGACAGAGACTCTGGCACCATCAACGTCCTGAATAATCTGGATCATGAGACCAAAGCTCTCCATCGACTGATAATCAAGGCTGAAGATTCCAGTTTGGATTATGATAAGAAATCCGTGTTCACCACCGTGACCATCAATGTGACTGATGTGAATGAGTTCCAACCCAAGTTCCCTGTGATCTGGTACTACGAGTCCATGTTCGAGCTTCAGGATGCTGGGACCTTTGTTTTCAAGGCTACAGCCCATGACAAGGATGGGGGTTATTACGGCATTGTGGAGTACTCGCTGCTGCAAGCTGATGGTAACTTCGATATTGATCCATTTACTGGTGATGTGGTTTCGAAACGTGTGTTCACCTACTCTCCAGATAACAAGATTCAGTTCTACATCCAGGCAAGAGACAAGGGTGGTGAGGAAGCCCGGGTGCAGGCTGTGGTCAACATCACACCCCAGGTGGAGTTAGTCTTTTCACAGAGCATCTTTGACTTTGTGGTGCCTGGCAATGCAAAGAAAGGAGACCACATCGGGCGAGTGCAAGCTGTGGACAAGGAGGGGAAAGTGTTGCAATTTCTGCGTTACTCCCTCAAGGAGGAACATGAATATTTTGGAATCAATGGGACAACCGGGGACCTGTATGTGGTGAAGGATCTACAGACAGAGGACAGACGTCAACGACGAAGCTTGAGCCGTGTTCGTCGCTCGCTCACTGACAGCAATGTCACTCTGACTGTCATGGCCCGGGCTGGTAGCCTGGGGTTGGGACCATCAGTGGAGACTACCATAGTCCTGATGGTGGACCGCACCTGTCCGGGTTGTGCGGTAGATGGACAAAGCGGAGGTCCCCTCCTCAGTGGTACACCACTCGTACTCCTCATCGTCTTCCTCATCATTGCAGTTATCCTGGTAGTCGTTATTGTTGTAATGTATATGCGTGGTCGCGAAAAGAAACGTCACCCTCCAGCATCCCAATATGACAGCAGCTCCTTTGAAACAATTGATGTCCCGCCACCACCTGTCCGTAACTTCCCACCACCTCCGTACAACGAGGCCAATGGCTATGCTCATCAGCTGCATGGGCATAACATGACCACATCAGAAGCCTCCGATCAGTCACACTCTGCGTCCAGCGGTCGTGGTTCAGCAGAGGAAGGTGATGACATGGATGAGGAAATCCGGATGATCAATGCCACACCACTCCAGACGCAGGGTCTTCGTATGCCAGACTCCGGCATACAGCAGGACGACGACGCTCTATCTGAGCATTCCTTCCAAAACCACCAGGAATATCTTGCCAAGCTTGGCATCGACACTTCCAAGTTCAAAGTTAATTCAGTGTCTACGAAATCAAAATCGGGCAAGTCTGGCATGAGTACATCAGTGGAGAGCATGCACCACTTCTCAGACGAGGGAGGCGGTGAGAGTGATGGGTTGGATATAGGAAATCTAGTGTATGCTAAGCTTGATGAGGTATCCAAGACTGAGAACTTGGCCATAATGGATGGCACGCGGCAGTTTGGTTATGGAGATACTGACCCCTCTAACACGGGGTCCCTATCCAGTGTCATAAACAGTGAGGAAGAGTTCAGCGGCTGTTACAACACAGACTATCTGTTAGACTGGGGGCCGCAATATCAGCCGTTAGCAGACGTGTTCATAGAAATAGCCCGGCTGAAGGATGACAATATCAAACCTAAGATCAAACCCACCCATATCGTGCCTCAGGGACCCTTTACTGCCCCAGCAGGGAAGGGCAACAAGAACAATTCCCAAGCAATGGCCATGATGCCACCGCCAATCATCACGGATGCTCCGCCCAAATCCATCCCACTGGTGTCCCAGTCCCACCAATCCACAGCCAGAGCTAGTCAGTCCAACCATTCAAACTCTTCCTCCAATACGAATACGTTAAATTCTGCACGGACTAGCCAATTGACTAATGTGAGCTTGCCGAAATCCCCGATAAGTTACGAGTCCAGCTTTACATCGCCAGCCATGTCCCCTTCATTCACGCCGAGCTTATCTCCCCTGGCGACCCGCAGTCCCTCAATCAGCCCCCTCATGACTCCGAAAGGTATGGGCAGCTCACATAGCTCCATACACAATGGCACCCCTCAGAGATCGGGACTGAGGATGGAAAATCCGGTTCTCATGATAGCTGCTGGGTCCTCGGGGGATGAACGGGAGATTCAGATCTAACACTCCGGCTTCAAACTTCCTTTCAAAAGTGAAACGAAAAGACAGAAACCATGCATAAAACTGTGATGTAATGCCTTCTCATGTGGCAGTTGTGAGTTTGAACATAGAGTATTTAAAGAGTTATTATATTGCCAGAGCCATAGTGGCATTTAGAGCTCTAACATCTTTGTTCGTTGGTAAGGTGACATGTGACGTGTATTTTCAGTGACTTACTATTATGTATAGCATCTTAAATATTACGTGCACACTGTGTTCTCTACCTTTGTACACTCTCTTGGGACCAGAACTTCCTATGAAAGCTTACGTTTATTATTTAACTACGTTGTATGCTACACCAGGCTTTAACCTCCAGTGATCGATTTGAAAATAAGCACAGTAAATGCACTGTCAGAGAGCTTGCCTCCCTTTGCTTTATGTAATAACAGATAACCGTATTAAATAAAGGTAATCAAAAACAAGAAAAATAATGTGTAAATGTTGCAATACCAGAAGAATATTTTAGCAAATCATAGGTATATAACCGTATACATGTACATGTATTGTGTTTAATGATCTTTTTTACTCCTCTTAAGTAAAATTCCTTCTGAGTGAGCATGCGAGGGCTGTTGCGCAATGAACATTTACATGTATTTCAGAGGAGTTAATGATCTTTGTTAATCCACATGCTGTTTATTTTGATATTTTGATGTTATTTAAAAGATTGTTCTCGAATAATTTGTTGCTGATGCTTGGCATTGTACATATGTAATTTGCAATTTTAGCGGGTATATGCGTATTTACATATTTTGTAAGAGTTTTATATTTCTACGACAAGGTCTTTAACTGACATTTGGGGAGTATTGGATATTGTCGTTACCGCCTTGCAGATGTAGGGGAAAAGTACTCTTAGAACTTACACTCTGATGGTCCTCCGTGCATTACTGGCACATTGTCTTGAGCAAGGAAAGACTAAAGCAAGTAGCACAAAGAATGTTAGTTTTGAGTGGCTCTGAGCTTATTTTTACGGTGGGTTTCGATGCTGTCGAGTCAGACAATAGTAAGTAGATTGTAATGATTAGGTGTTGCCATCTAGGTTGCAGCTCCAACAAAATTTGTGTTCCAAGTGCCATATTATATGTTGTAGTCCAGGTTTTGGCATGTTCATTGAGAAATAGTACCACTTCATTAGAAAGGAAAAAGTTGTTGTAGACCAGATTTGTTTTGTTGCTGAAACGTTGCTACCATTTATGGCTGTTTTTGTAAGACATTTTTTCATTTTAATATTAAAGATTTCCTACTTTAGTACTTTTTTTGAAGACCTGGCATAAACTGCATACATGTATATTGGCGAATTTGGCAGTATGGGACTTTCATGTAAAACTTACACCCCACAGTGCAGTAGTAATGCTATTATGCTCTACTGAGTAATAATACAGTAGAAATGCAAGAGCATAAATGAAAACTTGTTCAGTACATGTTTTGTTGCTTTTATATCAGTGCCAGTGAGCATGACATGGACGTTGCTTTGAGTATTAAGTTTTGAATTCAGCATGCTATACATACATGTATATTGGACCATCATCATTGCTTGGATTGTGTGCAGGCACACATTGGTTGTAAATGGTGGTAGATTGTACTGTAGCAATTAATTTAATAGCTAAATTCAGCGAATGGCATCTTACAATATATTAGGTAGGAACAAGACGTGATAATGACCACATGTAGGTGGGAGGGGAGAGCCACTGATATATCTAGTATAGCTGTATCTGAGAAGCTACCGGAATCAATATAAACCTGCTCTCTTTATCTGGGTCAAACTATATGAAATGTGTGGCAACTGTAGTTGATTTTTGCCTTTCTAAAGGAAAACTAGCATATCGTGTGCATAATAGTAGTGTTCAAGTATACTGATACTTTAATACAGAAAGTCTTTCTCAGGGGGCCTAATAATAATAATAATAATAATAATATGCATTTCATGTTACAATGCTTTTAGCCATGAAACTACTGGTAGTGTTAT
>JAAUYG010220987.1_pt1 | contig 15120 bp, 8 predicted proteins | sample 7278091 | NCBI WGS metagenome assembly JAAUYG01 (sample SAMN14350201, study PRJNA611818) | marine sediment metagenome | isolation source: surface marine sediment (0.6m) | place: French Polynesia: Moorea | collected 2018-08 | reverse complement strand
CCCCCCCCCCCCCCCCCCCCCCCCCCCCCCCCCCCCCCCCCCCCCCCCCCCCCCCCCCCCCCCCCCCCCCCCCCCCCCCCCCCAACAAAGACCACACTCAAAATTCTGGTCTCATCATTTCTCCAGGAATTATCCAGCAAAGTTCTTGGTGTATTGTGTCCTTGATTGCCCAAATGGGTAAGAGACCACAAACAACTTGTTGATGTTACAACAGGAATTATTGTGGATTTTTGTCCCCCAAAATACGTTTCTTCTCTTGCTCAATGTCAAGACTTCCCACAGGCACATGTGTGATTATGCCAACACGACCGGGGCTGTATCGGCGTGAGGCCAAATACTCTCTTGCGAATGATTGGTTGACAGCTCAGCCAATCAGGGAACGATTTCTTGAAGGCTCTTGCAGGCTTCACGAAAAATAAATCTTTTCTCACAAAATGCATCGCGCCAGTGCGCACCGAGAAACAATTTTCTTTTGTCACAATTCCTCAGCAATGTTTTCCCCACAACACCAAATTGACTTTTCAATTACAAGTCTCTTTTTTTTCAGTGAAGCTTCGGATCCAAAAAGAAAACTTGCGCCGCACCATCTCAAAGTTCAAAATCGCACAACGCCATAGGAGTATCTCCAGATTTGCAACTCATTTCACTGCATGGAACTGCTTTTGTGATAAATTTTGGGTCATTGCAAATGGGGATGATTTTGCAAATCTACAGAATACGCCCAAAACAGCCAACAAAAAATGAGAATCACTGCAATGCAAAAAGCTCACCGGAAAAATGAAAACAAAGAAGCCAAACGGTTCAAGAACTAAATGTAACTTACCAACATCCCCACCAGATGAAGCTGTATCCAGAACCATTGTAGTTTTGGTCAGATCCACAAAAGCACAACGTTTTATCAACATCACCAAAACAACATTTTTTCTTATGTGGCTTCCGCCACGTTTTGTGAGCTTGAGAAAAGTCTATTTCAAGGCACAGTACTATCTACAAGTTTTGATCAAAAGTGTCAATACTTTTTGTGCGTAAATGAGCAAAGCAAGAAAAGCACCACGTGTGTTGTTCACACACAATTTGGCAACGTATTTTCACAGTTCTTGTGAAGCTGCGTAGCACCGTCGTCCGTCGTTTGGCAGATTGAACCGTTCGTTTGCAAGTCATTTGTCATGACATTTGATTGGTCGAAGAGAATCCCGGCAACTTCGCGGTCTCTCACTGTTGCAGCAGCACATGGGTGGCGACTTTTTGCGGCACTTGGGAAAGAACTCTCACCAAGGAGGATGCGGCGTATGTTGGATGATTCAGTTACGCGAGCCGATTCAGACATCCAAACTTCCTGAACCGGCCTACTTGCGTTTTTTGGCTGCTGACTAATAACGCTGGTTTTTGATTTACAGGGATTGCTGCCCTCATCTGCGTTCGTGGCTAAGACGAATTTCTTCTTGGCGTACTTCTGGCGGTAATCCTGCAAGGTGCTTGCTGCTTCCTCTTCGTCTAGAATTACGACCTTGAGTTGTTGCTTCCTGTGAAGCCTCTTGCCGTGTCTTCCGATATCACTCCTGTAATTGGAACGGTAGGGGCAGTAATAACACTTGTACCTCTTCAGAGAACGCAAGACAGGTTTCCCATTGACGCAGTCCCTTTTACCCTCGTCCACCTGTTCCGTTCCTGGAATGCTTTGTCTGGTCTTCATGCCGCTGTTGTTGTTGTTGCTCGTTTTCTTGCTCCCTTTGCACTTGATTGTTTCCACTTTAGCTTTCTTCATAGGCGATTTCGGAAATGATTCTGGTATGAACGCTCCGGGGCTGAGTTGTTTCTTCCTTGGCGACTGAGTTGTCACAACCGGCTGCGTGTCTTCTTTGTCATCTTTTGCTTCAACTATTTTCCTTTTCAGAGGAACGTTAGAATCATTTTCTTCTCCGTTAACTTTTTTGGCTGATGAGTCCTCTGTCTTTCCAGAGCTCTCTTTCGTTGTTCCTCCTCCTAACTTTGCTTTTTCTGACGCCACAGTTGAGTCCATGATGCTATGTTCGGGTTTCGTGACGCTCTTCAGTCCCTGTCCCCGAGGCCTCTTCATGACGCTCTCGCTGAACGTCGCCCGGGCCACCTCCTCGCTCAGCGTGATCATCTTCGCGCTGCCGTGAATCCTCCTAATGTGCTTCATGATGTCCCACCTCCAGTTTGATCTCCTGGGACACGCCGAACACTTGTACGGTCGGTACTTCTTCTTTCCGGAAACACTTTCAGTCAGTGGGCACGCTTCGTCGTTGTTGTTTTCTTCCGGCTTTTTTGCCGCGTTTTCTTCTTTGTTGGCTTCTTCCATGATGTCCTCGCCTTTGACTTCCTTTTCCACGTGTTTCTCTTTCGTCTGTTTGTCTTCAGCTTCAACATCCAGCTCTCCCGACTCTGCTTCAGTTGCAGCTTTGTCATCATCATCATCAGACACTTCGTCCTCCTCACTCAGCACTTCGTATGACGCGTTTGCCATCTGCACGCTGCTCTGGTGATCCTCTTTGATGTGTTCCTTCATTTCCCAGCGCCAATTGGACCGCTTCCCACACACCAAACATCGGAAACGCTGCACGTATTTCCCAGGGTCCTTGACCTCCTCCAGCACCACATCCCATGACTCCGAACTGGACTCGTCAATCTCACTGGTCCTGTCTGCTGTTTCGCGATGGCCGTCATCATGTTCCTTTGTTTCCATAGCGTTTATGTGAATCTGTTTGTTTCCGTTGTAATCCAGGTCTCTCGCAGTCTTGTCTGTGGGTGTCTGCGCTTGATCTCCGGGGAAAATCTCTTCACTGTCGTTGTTCTTTTCCTTGTCATCATCATCATCACTATCAAACTGGGCTTTCTCGTCATCCACTTCTTCAGCTTTCGTCTCCACTTCTTCCGCATTTCCAACCGTTGTCTCGTGCTCCTGAGACTCGGCACTGCAGCACACGTCTATGATGCTTTCCAGGCTGGTGGCGAGCGCGATCTCGGGCGCGTGGTGTTTGATGATGTGACGCTTCATGTCGCCCTTCCACGCCGAGCGGTACACGCAGTAGATGCACTTGTAAGGCTTCTCGCCCGTGTGCAGTCTCGTGTGCCGATCAACCTGAAAACAACAGTGCAAATACTCAACATAAGAATGTTCACAAGTTACAGATCAATACTGAAAGCTTCATGGAAATTGAGACAACCACATCTGTATTTTGAACAACTGATGACACCTTCCAGACTCGTCTTCTGAGTTTCTCTTTTTTTGCAGTCCCAAAAAACGCGAAAAAATTTGCACCTTGAAGTTGAATGTGAGAATCTTCTGAACTTTCTTTATTGTTCTGACTTTTTTCCATGCTGCAGGAAAATTTCGAAACTGAGCCCTGAAGGCCGGTACTCACCTCAGACTGGTAGAGCCCCAGGTACGGACAGTACTGGCACTTGAACTTCCGGGCCGGGTTCAGTGACGAGGGCCGTTGCGGCTTCATCGCTTTCATCTTGAGGACGCGCGGCGCCTTGTGCTCCACCCCACTGATAGCTTGTTCCACCGGTGATGACATCGGCAGTTTCGGCCTTGGGAGACCAAGTCCTCCAGTGCGGGACTCTGGTGGCTTTTCTGGTGTGCCCAGTCTTGATGGTGACACAGCTTGTTCCACGGTCGGACCTAAGGTGAGTTTTTCTTCAGGTCGAGAGGGCGTGGACGATGTGGTTGGTTCAACGACTCTCTGCATGGACGCGGGCAAAGTGTTTTCCATGTCGTGCACTGAAGATGGTGCAAAGACGACTTCCATGGGGATGTTGACTTGGATCGGATCCAGAGGTGGTGATGGGGAGGGCAGCAAAGGACGGAGGGAAGCCAACGGACTCGAACCACCACTGTCATCCTGGTGGGGCGGAGAACTCTGGAACTCGGAAGGGACTCTTATGACAGGATTTGGAGAGGACATCGACTCTGTTGCTGGAGGGGTCGCCAACCGGGTAGGCAGTGTCATACCCTTTGTCAACGGAGGAGACGCCGTCCTGGGTATGACGTTGGACACCCTGGGTCTCCCGGTCATCACATGATGGGTTCGGCGCATGTGCATGTTCAAATCAAACTGGTACTTGTAGCGTCTTTGGCACTGCTCGCACTTGTACCTCTTCTCCATAGAGTGCACCAGTGCGTGGCGCTTCAAGTCACTCGGCCATTTAGCCAGGTACGAGCACAGCGAGCACTTCAACTCTTCCGGACTGTAAGGGCCCCGGAAGGGCTTACTGCTCACGCTGGGCACCTGAAGGACCTGTGCCTTGGGTTTCATGGACAGGTCCAGTGGTTGGTCGTTTTCTGTTGCTGCACTGGCGCTGGCACTGGTGGTGGCACTCGCCACGGGGCTGTACAAACCAGCAGCAGGCAGGTTCTCGGGTCTGACGGAGAGATTCAGAGGTTGTTCCTGGCTTCCCATATAGAAGAAATCCCTCAGCTTGGAACCGTGCTTTTTCTTCATGTGTCTGTTCAGATCCGAGGTACGCTTGTACTTGAGGCTGCACAGTGGACAGTGATGCGTCGCTTCGTTGGAATGCGATACCATGTGAATGCGCAGTCTCGCCTCAGTCCTGAATGTGATGCCACACACGGGACAGTCCACTTCGTTTCCCGTCTTGCCCTCGGGTTTCTTGGGCAAAAGCATCATGTTGCTACTGTTGTTTCCTGATGTTGACGGTGTCCTATTTGCAGCCAGTTTACTGACGCCTGTTTCTATTCGCATTGGTTTGGACTTGAATCTGCTGGAGAAATCAAACACATTCACTCCATCCACGTTATGCGTTGGGTACGTTTTGCGTACATTCGGCGTGAAGATATTTGATGGCAAAACAGCTCTTGGTGCCGGCAGTGGCTGGGACTTTTGGGCGGGAAAACTTGGCGGCGGCGGCGTCGTCTGCTGTTTGGGATGGTACTCCTGCATATGTCTGATGACGGCTGCTTCCCCAGTGGAGGAGTAACTGCAGTAGGTGCACTTCACTGGACCTCCGCCCACGTGATTGTGGGAATGCCGGTCAAAATTGGTTCTGGAGATGGTACAGTACGAACACTCGCTGCAGGAATACACCTTAGTGGCGTGCTGTTTGGCTTTGTGTACGCAGAGCTCAATCTTTCTTCCAGTGACGAAGTCGCAATCGGAGCATTTGATCAGTTTGCGTCTCATGTGAAATGAACGCACGTGATTGGCTACTTTCCACTTGTGCGCGTTAGAGTAGTTGCACAGCGTGCACTGCGACACGGGTTTCCCCTCCGTGTCACGTGACTCGCTGATGAAGGTGAAGGCGTTGTCTCCCTGTCCTTTCCGCTGCTGCAGATCCTGTTCCAGATCCAGGGACGTACTGCCATCTTTGTTTTCCGGCTGCGAGTTTTCCTCGTCGTCCTGGCTGCTATTGTCGCCTTCCTGTGGCTCTTCCTTCACGTGGACTCTGAAGGCTTCATCCCTATCACTGGACTTTAGAACCCGATCACCAAGCGTGCCATCTAAGGCGATAGTCAGTGTGCTGCTACGTGCGCCCTTATCACCATTGTGAGCACCGACTGCGATGTGCAAGTGGTTGGAAGCGTTGAGCAGCAGATCTTCAGCCGTCTCCTCACTCATGTACCCCGCGTTTTCATCCGAGTACTCCCCGGCATCTTTGTGCTTGAGATTGCGGTGCCTAAGCAGCTTAGATTTATACTTGGAGGCGTACTCGCAAATATCACACGGGTAAATCTTGATAACATCCCCGTGAACAGCTCGCCTGTGGGCCAAGAACAGCTTGGACTTGGTGGTCGTGAAGTTGCACTGCTTGCAGCGGTAGTTCCTGTGCACTAACTGAGGCATGCGTTCTTTGAAACGTGAGACGTCAAACGTCTCTCCTGTTGCGTGCGCTACGCAACGCTTGACGTGACGTTCGTACAGATAACGCTGCTGACTGTGATACCCGCAACCATTACACACGAACAGTGCACTGTTGCTACTTGAAGCGAATAAATTAGTTGCCTTACCCTGCTGGGCTTGAGACATCACTGCTCATTTTGCTGCCCTGCAAATACAAAGCGGAAAATGCTGTGAAACACAAAAAGAAACAAGGACGGGAACGCTTCAGCCAGAATCGTGCAAGAAAACAAATTTTGTGTTTGTTACATCAAGACGGGTGTTGTCTTTCAGCCGAAGTTTCACAAATAACACTGGATGCTGTTGCTGCTAAGTGACAACGACAGCTCAATGGACTTTGATGAGAAAAGTCTGACAAAAAAACTTTTGCTTTTGCCTGGGAAGTCTGAAGCACATTTGAAAGCGCCCACTTCTTCCAGCAAAACGAATCAAGAAAAGTGAACGGGGTCTAATGCAATCTAAAGCGCACAATGAGAACTTCAATGGTGGAAATTGTTTTTGCAGCTCTTTCCAGCTTGAGTTGTTTCACTGCTGGCGACCAATTTTAATAAGTTGGGAGTTTAGTCATGACTTTGTTTTTCTTAATCTTTGCAAGAATGATTACGGAAAAGTATCTTTTCTTTGTAGACGCAACAAAAATGATTCAATCAAAGCGCCAAGGGACTGTTTCCCGAAGATCAGCAGGGCTGTTTATCAGCAAGTGAGAGATGCCTCAGCCATAAGCTGCCTGGGTGTTTCATGGTGGCTGAGATGTAAGTCAGTTCTAGATGTACACCAGTTACCCCAAATGATTATATCTTGTTGCTGTTCTTACACAAATTGGCCCGACAGAGTTCCACCGATTCATGTCATTGATACTCTGCATTACAGAGCAAATATTTATCGGCTGAACGTGTAACAGTTAATCCGGTACAACTGATAGGAAACACCTCAATCCCAGAACAAAGAGGCCCCGGCTTCCTCCACTCCCGCCAACACCTATCAGCCACACTTGCCGGGTATAAAACATACCGACAGGGAAAAGAGGCAGTGCCAGTAGAAGGCTCGGCATGCCAAGACTGCCAAAGCTCTATCTCTCTGCAATTTAGACATTTAGCATTGGCAAAAGCAACAAGCCAGAAGGCTTTGAAGTACTTGTGGAGATGTCAGTGCAAGAAGCAGATGAGCTGAGGCAGAGGCTTCCTGGATGACACATGCTGAAGTAATGGCAGCTACTGTCGGCACTAAAGCAATCCCCCATCCCCTGCACCGCTGGCGCCCGCTACCTTCCTGGTATCCAAAATGGATGTACGGTACTTCTCTTCTGGCACCTTTCTCGCGCTACTGCAGCTTTGCCTGAGCTGCAGGCCTACGGCTCGCGGGTTAAGGAGAAGCAATGAGAAGCGCAACTTAGGCAGCCAGATGACTGATATTTACACTTTGTGGTGGAGAGTGGCCAGGTAAACGGGTGGCATTGAGGACTTGCACGGACTGCAAGTTCCACCAACTTCTTCTTCACTCCAGCAGTGCCGTTGTAATGATTTCTTTGGAAATTCAACAATCTATACAACGTTTTCCACTGTGAAATGAACCCCATCAGGTGCTTGACAAAGTACAAGTGACAGCTTTTTACTTTGACAAAAGTGAAAAGAAAGCGACAACGAAAACAAATTTCAAGTCACATCTGTAAAACAAGCACCGAGACCAATCGAAGTTGAAAGCAAAATGGCAAAACTCCCCTAGCACGCGAATATTGAATCAAAACGCCAACACTTTGGACTGCCTTCGCTGTGAGGCATTGGTTGCAAGTCATGTTTTCGTGCGCGTGCATTTTGATCGCACTTGTTGCCAAGTTGGTTTTGCCTGTGTTGAGGAGTTGTACCTGATAACATTGGCAGCAAGGCTGTATGCCTCACCAATTGACAAGTGTTGACACAAAAGAAACAAGACCAGGCTGGTTCGGCGCAACTTTATCAAATGTCTACTGGCTTCTTTTATCGGATAATTTCGCTTGCCAATGTTTTGTGCCACGCATTGATGGGTGGTATTGTGCCATCGTTTGCCGCTGTCGCTTTGAACTTTGCATTTCGCAGTCATTATCTACTGAGTAACTAATTGCGTCTCACATTGAATTTCTCTCAAGAGATAAAGATAAAAAGAAGCACCCAGATTTAAGATTCCAATGGATGGTGTTCTGTGAAGCAAAACTTGCATATCACAAGGGCTCAAGGACATGTGGCGCAAGATATGCGCCCCACTGCTGCTGCCACCTCACACGAGGAGAGCGACACTTCCAACCAATAGAACCGTGCAGCTTCTACCATGTGACCCAGCTTTACCCGCCCAGCCTTGGCTGAACTTGTGCCATCGCTTTGCACAGTGGTGATTATGTCTCCCAGTCAGCCACCAGAGCAACCTGCACACTGTGCTGTGTGTAGCCTGACCCAGAAAAACAAGGATCCTCAGTAGAAATGTCGTCAGCCATTGTTGCCAGCTTGTGAGAAACTTTGCTTGTGGCTTTCGTCTTGACAAGAAGCGTTTCAGAGTGAAAATGTCAATCTTCTTCTGCGAATTTCTGACAGCGCACATTGTTTTTAGTTTTGCGTCTATTATCTATGCTCACAAGACAAAAGCACGTGGAAACATTTTTGGTCAGACCTCACCAAAAACTCTTAGAGAAGATATTTGACAACGCCCCTTTCGTCGCAAGGTCTTTTTCATAATTCACAAGCTTTGTCCTTTTGACACTCTTTGACGCAAATAACTTTGCTTTCAGTTGAGGGAATGTCCATAGTCCAAAGCTTCACAAAAGCACAAAAAGCAAAGCGAAGCATTGTCGCCAATAAATCTTCAATGCTACACACTACCATAAAACTAGAAAATCTGTCTTATTGTCTTAGTTTTCTTACCAGCAGGAAAAGCAAACGAAGACTGCGAAGTTTTGAAATTCTACTTGTTGATGAGCAACTATGTGATCACATTCAAGACAACCGGCTTCATCGCTGCTTCAAATCCTTCTCACACTGCCTCATCACCCTCAATGTTCAACAGTTGCAGCGGCAGCTCTGCCCACAGCGCATTAGACACCGAGGGTGCCGAGAGAAGTGGTATGTACGAGGCCAATGGAGCTGTGTCTGTGATTGAAACCAGCCCCCGACTGCTTGATGGAAGAGCAATGGGGGCTGCAGCTCACAGATGCACTGGGACCCTGGATATGGGTATCCCCTGCGTACCCGCCCCTTTGTACCGAGTGCCGCCACTGAGTGAGTCTCAGACAGCTTCTTTTCTGGAGCGCGCACAAGAAATATGGACCAGCTTTTGGCACCACACCCTGCGAAAGGTTGCGGTCGGGCAGTGCTTGATGCCAAGGCTCTGAACGAAAACATCCATGATGGAATGCCTACGGCAAACTGACTGGAAACTTACACAGCTGTCAAAAGTCCTACAGTTTCTCTACTTGCGAGAATGACATTCTCCTCGCACTTTCACAGCACTCTTCATCAAGAAAGAGACATTTCGTTAACTCGTGACTCTGCGTTGGCAACATTCACGCAGCATATATTTGCAAACTAACCCACAACGGAGAAAAGCAATGTCATCCCTTCAGCGCAAAGCCAACGTGTCACTGACCTCAGAATGCATTCCGCTTTTGTTTCGTTCGAAAAAAATTCTCCTTCTCCACAGAACAATTACAAGACACTTATTATCAAAGAAATGACACATTCCAATTACCTGGCATTTCAAAGCCGGTGGCCGCAGTGATGTTGTAGCCCAGACAGGTTCGCAGCAACAAGTGATTCGGTGTTCCAGTGAAGCTATGCCTGATACAGCTCTCAGAAGCAATCAAACCGCTGTTGCTAAAAACATCAGCCCCCTATTTCGTTTGGGAAAATTGCCGGTACAAATCTTTGAAACTGGATTGCAACGCAGCGGAGGCCACCTTGCAGTCTGGCAGTGTTTAGCAAATCTGAAGGCCTGGCTGTGATCCATGCTGATATACACAAGTTAATGTGTGGCTTGGCGCATTGTATTTGGCATCTCACATAAAAGCCAAATGAGAGTACAAAGGTTACTGCAGAGGACGCAAATCTATCAAACTTATCTCTTTGATAGAAGATCTCGCAGACTTTCAATGTCCTCAGCGGCAAGTGTTTCATCGCTTCCACCAAATTTGGCTCCAGGTCTCAACTTTGCAAAAGTTCACTGGTCACGCAGCGACATCCTCACAACGCTCGCGCAGCTATCAGGACAGCGCAAGATAAAGCTACCACAGTTACTGAGGCATTGGATCGGTCGGATCCTTTGTGCGTTGCGTGAGATCAGGGACAATTGTTCTGTCATCCCCGATGACATTTATCAGTTTTCGTATAGATAGGCGTGTACCCAGAGCCTACTTGTCGCTACACATGTAGCACACTTGATCCGACATGGTGGCAGCGGAATCCCGAGTCACGCCACAGAAGAGCTGAAGCTTTTTTGCCGCAGCAGCAACTGCTCGGCGGCGACAAACAGTTGCTCATACTTTGGCCCCCAGCAAGTAATAACAAGATTATTTGGTGGAAAGCAAAACCGATAAGTGAATAGAAACAGCACTGCCTATCATCAAACAAGACAGAAAATCCTTTGTGCTTGGCCAGTTGATGCATAATTCATGCCTGAACCATGGCTGTAATGTACACAGTCTATCTATGATGAGCAACTTGGCTAATTAACAATGAGATGGACACCGGGACACTGCGTGGTGTGGTATGCAGATGCTGGTGGCAATCTCCAAGCCGTACCAGACACGGCATTAGCCAGCAATGCAGTGCTGGAATCGGCTTGATAGCTTGAGCAGCGCAACAAAATGCCACTTGGTTTTTTGCGGGGGACTGCTTTCTGCGGCAAAAACAGCAGAGAACGAACACTACTTCAGTTCAACGTGTCCGTGTGCAAAAAATGGGCTTCACGCAAGGTTCAATTTATGTCACAGGAATTTGATCATTGTTCTGGCACAATGATCATCAAACGAATTCTGAGACGTCTCTCTTGCAAGAAAAGAGTTACAGAGCTGAAACATAACCAAAGGGCAAAAACTGGTGTGACCAATGAAAGAAAAGGTTGATCTGATGGCTGGGAGACCTGAAGCCATCAGCACTCAAATGTCTCTTGAATGCATCACAAGAATGTCCAGGAACAACAGGCTCTTAACGTCAATGTCCACAGTGAACAACCACCAGACTGCTTCAGAAAGTTTGAAAATGTTCGACAGATGGGGACCAAAATGACAAGAGACTCTCGGCAAAGGCAATGCATTTGAGAGTTCAATTGCACTCGGATTTTCCGAAGTGTTTCCTTGCGAGGGGAGTCACAAACCCAATCAATTTTGAAAATTGTGTGCGCAAGTTTCCATCTGACAAAAATGCGCTCAAATGTGCGACAAATGTGCGACAAATGTGCGCTCTTAGCTCTACAACATTCTGCACTGGCAGTTTTTTCCCCCTTCTTTTTGCGCTCACTGTGAAACAAGTATATGTGCACACAAAACACAGCAATTGTCTCGTAACCCTGATCCACATCTGTCTCAAGCACGACTTGCCGCCGGGAGTGTTCAGCCTCTCTGGCAGACTCTTCACACAGCGAGGCAGAACATGCCTGGAAATAATCAGGCATGTCACAATAGTTTGAGTGTGAGAAGTGAGGAGTTCAAGGCTCGGCCATCAAGTACTCCACAGTGGAGTCTAACCGCAAAGTGCCACGTACTTCCATGAATCCGCCCACATCAGAGACGGTCTTGCTGTCACTGCTGAATCATAAATCAACTTTCCGCGTGTCTAAATCAGTTCATTTTTGCCTGGTCAAAGAGTTCACAGGTTGGGTGAGTAAAGCTGTTAGCAAAGCCAGAGACGGCACAAAGGAGAAGACAAGACAGCTTCACTCCCATGCTGTGCACAAACTTTTGCAGTGAAAGAAATTAATTCACGCATGGATTTCTGTCAGAGACCTTGAAGAGACTTTGCTTCTGAGCATTGTGCAATGCTCTTGAACTGTTCTTTACAATTCTCTGATCAAAGACAAACATCACTTCATTCACTTTCGTCAATCTTTCAGTGTCAGTGTCTTTTCAATGTTTGTGAAACAGTATCCATTGGAAAATTTATGACTTTTCACTGCAGTGAACGGAGTATCTCATCAGCTGCTGCTGTACCCACGTGCTTTGTGGTGAAAACAGCTGCACGGAGTCACCCCACAACGTCACGTCTTCCGCTTTGACAAAGCTCAGAGAAAACACAAAACGGCAATGGCACTGGTCAGTCACAAACAAAAGTGATCGAGACATTCAATGATTTCGCTTCGGATGAACTAATATGATTGCAAGACGCTGATTTGTTCACCACCAAACTCTAATCTCGCACGTCTCAAGTTGGTTTCGTCCTTTACTTGTCTGACTTCCTTGACTTTTTCTCTATTGATAGTTTCCTGTCGACACCGAACGTGTGCATTTTCAGCGACTCAATTCTGTTCTGGTGGAACTTGATCACAAACAATCACGTCTGTATCAAATCACGAATTTGGTTTTGGAACCTGGTTCCGAATGGTCCAAATGGGTGCACGATTCACTTATTTTTTGTCCCAAATCGCCCATGATGTCGAAAAGAACAACGAAGGCCTTGTCGCTTTCGTCCTGTGCAAACGTGTGTGTGTGTGTGTGTGTGTGAAGTTTCCAATGCAATTCTTTCTTGTCCTTCCGTTTTCCCCCCAGAATTCACTGACAAATCCATCTTGGCTAACTGGAAAAGATCTTCTTAAAGTTCCAAGTTTTCTGGACCGAGTGGGGACCCGAGTGTACCACAGTGAATTATTCACGCCAGGACCGTAAGGTTGTCATGTAATTTATTGGTCTTGGAACAAGAAAAACAACAAGGAAACTTATCAGCGTCGCCGCCGCGCCTGCATCACGTGATCAACAATCATCCTTCTGACTAAAACAGTTCATAGGGGGGGGGGAACATTTTTGCAAATGGAATGGATTCTCAAGTCAAAATGTTGACCAAAATGGCTGTCAAAGTTCCAAATGGCCCCAAACTGAGATGTTTGCTTTTAGGGTCTGTACCTCTGAGACTATTTGACATATATAAGAGCCAAATTGGTACAGGCAAACGAGGCCCACAAGTCGACAAACTGTAAAGCCTTGAAGCTTACAATAAAGTGTTTCAAAATGGCTGCCAAAGGAGCTACCAGCACAAATTGGGGGGGAGGGGCAAATAGTCAACAAGTAGGCTTCCTCAGCGTGAAGGCCGAGCACCCCCCACCATCACGTCACGTGATCACCTGATACTGTCATGTGACAATGTAATGCCAGGAACGCCCCCCCTCCATGATGATGACACGTACATGACTCCATCCCGACTTCGTTGCATTCAGCCTGACAAATAGTGCTCAGAAGTTCAAAATTTGGTGTTTCTTGATATTTTAGGGTATTCTGAAGAGTTGAATTTTTGGGCAATCTTGGCACCCCCCCCCCCCAACTAACCTTGCCCCTCCCTCCTTACCCATGATCAACCTAACTGATAGAGCTCATGTGGGGGAACTGTTTTGCAAAGAAATCTCCCTCAATCCAGTCAAAATGCTGGCCAAAATGGAACAAACGTGAATGCGACGTGGCACCTCTCAGTCGCACTCTTGTGCTCTAAGCATTCTCGTTTCACTCCAGACAAAGCAGGAGAGCTGCCGAGGTTGAAAAGCAAAGATGGATGCTGGTTTTTTTGGGGTTTTTTTGGTGCCTTTTTTGGCTTTGGCTGGTGGGGAGGGGAGGGGGTGTCTTTTGAATTGAAAGTTTAACAGTTGCTTTGAATTGTATGAAACACCAAAAATTCCCCTTTCGCATTCAGATGAGGAGGTGGGTAGGTGGGTGTCCATGTCCTCACGATGATGATGGACGATGACAGCAGCGTGACTCAGATCGGCCCCTCTGCTCGCCAAAGCGGCGCAACCTAACAAGGGCGCTTATCAGCGTCGAAGCAGAGCTGCGTGAGGAAGCAAGTTCAATCATGCGGTGATAAGTTCCATATTTGCCAAAAGGTACACTGACCTCAATGGCGGCCATCGGGGAGTCTTCCTCCTCTGCGTCAACGACAACACTGACAACAATGACAATGATGGCACCATGACTCCGACAAGCCGCTTCGCTTTTGGCAGCGTGCGCGGCTTAAAAATTAGATGCGCGTGTCCATCTGAATGAATACTGGACTGATTCTCTGGCGCATTTGATCTCAATGGAAAATACAGTAAGCGCTGGCGTTGATCACCTCGTGTCACAGGCAATGCGCAGGAGGGGGAAGAGGTCCCAGCAGTGCAGTAAGGGAGGGGTTTGAGGCAAGGGAGAGGCGCAAACCCGGGGGTGGGGGTCCAAGCTGTACACAGTGGGGTGCAGAAGCAGTGCAGTATGGGGGTGTCTGGCACCACCAGGACGGTGATGATGACAACCAGACACACATGACTCAAACATGCAGCTTCGGTTCAGCCGCGCGGCCTGAAGAAACCGGGGCAATGTTTGAGTTTTCTTGCTTGCAAAAACTTGAAGCGCTGCAAAAGCAGGCTGCAACATAAGCACAACAGTTCCTATTTTGACGGGGAATGCCACTCAATGCAGTTGTCGGTGAACAGAATCAAGACAAGCGAGTCAATAGGAGACACAAGCAGATAGGCAGACAGGCAGACAGACAGAGAAATTGGTGAGAGACGAGCAGACAGACAGACTCGCGCGTAGCCCAATGCATGTGAAATCGCTTCGTCTGATCTCATTGTAGCGGGGTGGGTGTCCCATGGACGACGCCCAAGGGGGAAAAGTTGGGAAAGTCATCAGAATAGAGGCACAAATGATTCAATACTGGTCATTTCATCTTTGAACCTTCTTGGGGCAAAACCTCACGCAAATATCCAGTTTAACGTTTCGAGCATTTTTTCTCCAAAGACACAAATTTATCGCGCTCGTTACCAACTCAAGCCAGAGTTACAGAAAACGGGCAGTGGTACTCACCGGTGCTCGCTGACGCGCGTGGAATCAACCAGGCTGTAATCTCGATGCTGCACCTCACCGACGCAACTGAAAGAAAACTGAGGCACGTCTGCGTGCAGGTTCTTGCCAAACTGTTCTGTGACAATTTTGTGTGGCATGTACGACGCTTGACTTTTGATTCCTTGTGCCCACGCTGAATCTGAGGTGGAATTCCAACTTTGTTCCACGGTCCTTTGGTCAGTCCATGAAGGTTTTTTTTCT
>JAAUYG010187936.1_pt1 | contig 15123 bp, 4 predicted proteins | sample 7278091 | NCBI WGS metagenome assembly JAAUYG01 (sample SAMN14350201, study PRJNA611818) | marine sediment metagenome | isolation source: surface marine sediment (0.6m) | place: French Polynesia: Moorea | collected 2018-08 | reverse complement strand
GGTATTTTAGGACAAGCTTCTTGTAGGTAGTGTTCAGAACAAGTTTAAATATTTTTCCAATGCAATAATTTTGTACTTAGCTATGGCCGTTTTTTGAGTAAAAATAGCTTAAAAGTGCATTTTTAGAGGCCAAACACAATGAAGGATATGTCCTGGTATTTTAGGAACTTAAGTTCCTTGTAGGTAGTCTTCAGAACAAGTTTAAATTTTTTTCTAATGAGGTAATTTCCTTCTGAGTTATGGCATTTTTTTTGAGTAAAAATAGCTCAAAAATACATTCTCAGAGGTCAAAGACAATGAAGGAAACCTTGCATTGTCCTGGCATTTTAGGAATATCTTCTTTAACCAACAAGGATGCCCCATCCCGTTGCACAGCAACTGACTGTCTAGTTTGTGACAGACTTACATAGTTGCTTGTCTATAACTCTGAACTGGTTGTATGTGGACAACCTTAGCTGTTTTTGGACAATTTCCACTTGGTTATATTTACTCAGGTCATTGGTTGGTTATTTGTGGACAACATTGACTCAATTACATGTGGACAATCTTGACTTGACTTGTGGACAATCTTGACTTGATTGACACCCTTGACTTGGGTATTTGTTGACAACCTTGACTCAGCTGTTTGTGGAACACATAATTTGTTGACAAGCTTCACTTGCGTACATGTATTTGTGCACTTCAGAGCTTGAATCCTTGACGTTTTTGTTTGTGGACTTTGTGATCTGTGAAAGGTTGCCACTGTGCAGTGACAGTTGTCACACCGTGCAGCAGTGCAGTGAATTGTCACACCGTGCAGTGACAGTTGTCACACTGTACAATGAGATTTGTCACACTGTGTAGTGACGGTTGCAACACTATACCATGACAACTCTATGACTATTTCCAGGCCACGGTGCCGACGTGAAGTGTGTAGACTGGCACCCCCAGAAAGGCCTCATAGCCTCAGGCAGCAAGGATACCCAGCAGCCAATCAAACTGTGGGACCCCAGGATGGGGGAAAGTCTGTGTACTATGTAAGTGTCAGATACAGGCCTTGGATTAAATCATAAAAGGCATTAAAATATGTATGAAAACAATGAAAAAGGATACATGCATGCTTAAAACTATGCTCAATCAGATAAAGTTAAATCCTCTCTCCAAGTAACTTTGCGTAGACTGGTCCGGATTACATGTTATCCTATCCAGATTACAGTTTTCTGGAATTATCTGTATCTATACATTTCTGTTTTCTGGATTAGTCATATATCCAGATAGACATTATGAGGATATTATCGTGTTGTTATTTCCTTAAATTACCTATCCAGGCATCCACCCAAGGTGTATTGTAATCCAGATAGATATTCTCCGGAGCAGTCCATGTCCAGAGATGCAAACAAGTACACTGTCATGTCACCGCCCAGCCAAAGTTATTGACTCATCTTCTGCAATTACACATAAGCATATATTAATATCCAGATTCTAAACCTCTCTGGATCTATCCCTTAATCCAGACATGCACACAAGCACACTGTAATGGAAGTGAGATGGAACAGGAATGGAAACTGGCTCCTGACAGCTTCCAGGGATCATCTCCTCAAATTGCTCGACATCCGGAACCTTAAACAGGAAATCCAGGCGTTTAAAGGGCACAAGAAGGAAGCCACGGGTATAAAATAATTTTTTTTTGCTTGGGGAAATTTATTTCACTGTGTCTGTATTACTGATAAATGATATCATAAAACTCATTTACTCATAATTACAATGTACTGTCCAAACACAAAGAAAAATTCATACAGTCTGGTAAGTTAGGCAAAGCAAACTGTATTTAAAAAAAAATTGCCAGAAACGGCATTTGCAACCAAGAACACTGCGTAATACCAGTTTCAATAGTTGAACTTTGATGATCAAAGTTTCAAGAAAAGTTATTAAAATTGTAAAATTCTTTTCCATAGATGGTAGAATGTAACTGTAAAAAAAGTCCCAAGCACATCCATGCCTTTTAGGTCATACTGGCTTGCTGTGCTCAATATACTATGATTCTGTGTGCACTGTATTCACTCTGCAGAGGGCACATGTCTGATAAGCATTCAGTGTAGTTTCTGTTAGGATTCTGTGAGAAAACCGTTTAAAATTTCTAAAGGCTGTCAGTATTTAATGGAATGAATTATGGTAGAGATAGTATGTCACCACTTGTGTTATTATTATGTCTTTGTTGTCTGTATTCCAGCGGTGGCGTGGCATCCTATCCATGAGGCCCTGTTTGCCAGCGGAGGCTCTGACGGCAGTATTATGTACTGGATGGTAGGGTAGGTACATGTACAAGACAAATAAGAGACATTGGTCCTATACTTCAAAACCATTGGAACCCCCAATTTATATAAGATCACTCTGGAAATATGACCACCTCATAAATAAGGCCACCCCATAAATTAGAGCACTGATTGGTTGACTAGTGCCATTTTGTTCAGAATTAAGACCACCCCAGAATTAAGACCACCTCAGAATTAAGACCACCTCAGAATTAAGACCACATCAGAATTAAGACCACCTCAGAATTAAGACCACCTCAGAATTAAATTAAGACCACCGTTGAAGTAAGACCACCTCAGAATTAAGACCACCTTTGAAGTAAGACCACTTTGGTCTTGGCAGTGAGTGATTGTAATTTTGGGGTTCCACTGAAAAAAAGTATGTGTACCTTGTGCAGCAGACTTCACAAATAATGCACATCATACCTTTCTATTAAATGATTAAATGAAGAGATTAAATTGGATTTTCTGCCACAATCTTAGATTTCATCCATTAATTGGAAAAGACTCGAAGAATGAAACGTTAGCAATAAAAGGCTGTTAGTTATAAAGTATAGCGTAATTTAAACACTTTTACTTCATAAATTGTGATTGTTTATAGCCTGTAATAATATGGAATGTTTTCACTGTTTCCATAGGAATGAGAAGGAAGTAGGCAATATAGACGAGGGCCATGAAGGGATGGTTTGGAGCCTGGATTGGCATCCCCTGGGACATATCCTGGTCTCTGGATCTAACGATCATTCCACGTACGTCAGTCTCCGCCGCCGTTAACCTATTGGTTGAGGCATTTGCTTGGGGTGTGGAAAGCCCGGGTTCAATACCCAACTGCGTCAAGCCCATTGGCTAGTCTCTGTTGGCGATTATGATATTCACAAGTGGAACATCGACACAAAACACACTTCCCTCATTCAGATTGCACTGGGACCCAGCCAGTAAAGCTGAGTCACCTATGCCATGTCCTGCGTGTGTGAGACCAAAGCTATCTTATTTCTGGGCTTGTCAAATAGAAACAGACAGAATGTTAATCCTGTAAAATATGTAGGCCCAAGATTGACAGTGTATTCTATGGATTACTCAGTACTCAAGAGAAATGAGTGCTGGAAGTTCATTAATGTTTGCTAGGGATTTATTTGGCGAAATTCACGGCCATCTTTAAATAAATAAAAATAAGTACCTGCTAACATAATTCATGCGTAGCTAGATACTAGTAATTAACAAGACCTGACCTAACTGCAAATATTAATCCCCACGCACATGTTTTTGTCTCAAAAACACAAAGATTAATCCCTGTGAATATTAATAAATTTACGGTATATTTAAGTTATATGCATTCACTTGGTTTTTACAGACATCTTCACTTGACATCAAACCTGCTTCATGGTACAGTTAATTGTTACATGTTACATTATCTATGTCAAATTTTAATACTTTATTCAGAAATATACATTTCTTATGTGCATGGTTTACATGTACTTGTGTAAATAGTACTTGTGAGATATTATAATTAAGTTTAGTACTGCGACAGAGTGTTGTGTAACTAACAATCAAGTTTTATATGACAGTCTTGTGACATCATGCCTTTTATGGGTTCTGTGTAGGAAATTCTGGACACGTAACAAGCCTGGAGACACTATGGATGACAAATATAACTTGAACACCTTGCCTGTCGGCATGGCTGAAGACATGCTGGAATATGGTAAGCCATGTGTTACAATATTCCACTGGTCCCCATGAGGTCCCTTTATGCTGAACTTACTTTTGATGACTTAATATTGCCACAGAGTTAATGCAGCGCTTTCTCTGTTTAACAATTCTTTATTTTAAGACCACTTTGATTATGAGACCGCCTAGTGTGGTCCCAAAGTACGATTTTGTGTGTTATGAAACCTGTATTTTAAGAGCATCTGCAATATAGGACCCCTATTCCATGGTTCAATGGGTGGTCTTAAAATACTCTGTATTGTAAACTGAGTTTAGATATTTACTGTAGTACTCCCTGCATTTTAAGACCACTTATTCATCCACAAACTATGTACTTAAATTAAAGATACTCTTAATTGGAAGAAAACCTTAAGATGGAAGATTTTAAATATGCAGGAATCACTGTATATTACTGTCTGTATGTGAGCTAAATATTTTAATGCATTCTGAAGGAAGTTTGGATATTACCAGAACTACTTTGCTGTTTATAATGTGTTTGTAAGAAGAAATATCACTACACCGAAGCACTTGTTGGTAGTACATTTTTGTGGCCCATGTTTAATATATATTGCTTATTATCCTGTATGTTGTGTAACTTGTGTTGCTATGGTTACAGAGACAGATATCACGGTGGCGGCCGCCAGTATTCCAGGGATGGGGCTACAGGAGATGCCTCACCTTAGTCAGGGGCCAGGTATGGGGGCAGGCATTTCCCCAGGGATTAACAGTGATTAGTACATGTATATCGATTTCTCGGTGGAGTTAATAATATTGGTAAAAAAAGAACATTTGGTGTGAGCCAGACTCCTGGCCAGCCAGAATCTAAGATTTCATGAAACTGGAGACTCTTAAAGGCCCAATGTGGTAGATTTTAGCTTAAAACTACCCATCCATTTAAGACTGGTTGATTTTCTTACCAGGTATTCAAAATAATAGGGTTGTAACAAGAAGTTTTACTGCTGCCAAGGCAGGATTTGTACTTTAATTTCGCAATCTTCATCTATTACAAATTTATTGTACATTTAATAGACAGCTACCCTGGTCTCTAAGGTCCACATATAATATAAGAGCACATCTATCGGTTGTGGTAAAGCATGGTAAGCCAACTGTGTTAACTGTGACCGCTAATTTTCAAAGCATACTTTCCCATTGAGTAATTCAGTCATTCTTTGCTGCCCGAAAAATTTCAGACAAGCGTAAGGAGTCCCCGCAGAAGCCGTCACATGACCACAACCTGCAGGCGACGGCCGCCATGATCAACGATCGCCGCAATCAGTGGAAGAAAATCCCGCTGGCCAAACCAGTCCCCAAGGAGTTTGAGCATGCGTGGAGCACCGGGAAACAACCCAAACACCTGCTACAGGTGGGGAGGGCCACAGACCTGGTGTAGCTGTAGACAGTTATACAGTGAAACCCCTGAATTAAGACTACCCTTTATTCTGAGATGGTCTTAATAATTCACTTGTAACTCTTGGTCAGCTAACAAGTGGTCTTAATTCTGAGGTGGTCTTATTTCCAGGCTGGTCCTATTGCTGGATCCCACTGTATCTAGAATTACAGTAATCCCTCTTATTTTACAACCCTCGATTTTAAGACCACCCTTGATTATAAGACCGCTTGATTTGGTCCCAAAGGCCAATATTCTGTGTTAAATGACCTTTATTTTAAGACCACCTGCAATATAAAACCACATTTTCTTCGTCCCATGGGTGGTCTTAAAATAGAGGGACCACTGTACTTAGTGTATATTTTGACTGTATGCATTTGAATATTACTGTGGGTCTCTGATCCCTGTGTAGAGCAGATTAAAACTGTTACCGCCACAGGGCAGCAGAGTAGTCCACTGGTCCTGCTAATACAGTGTTACCTGTATATAAATCCCTGGAGGTGGTTTCTAAAAATTCTTAAGTCCTCTAGTGACCTTAAGCATGGAATCAAAAGACAATGGTTGCCAGGGTGATTAGTGAACTTAAGTCTGTTTCTAGACATAAGATTTCTCCAGAAACTGGCCCCTGGGAACCAACCACAGGTGGTTCAATAATACTAGTATGGAAACTCTACCCCTTCGGTATCTACAAAATGCGGTTCTTTATATACAGGTGCCTCTTAGATGAGCTTTGACTGAATGGCTAATTCTGCTAAATAGCTAATAGTAATGTGATGTTACTAAAGTACAGATGAGCAGGTATGGCTGAGTACCCGATAATGTAATGGTTCCTATCCTGGGGTTCCTACGTTTACCCCGGTGAGGTGTATGGGGATAGGCCACACTGACTGTGTTGTGACCCGGTGATGTGTATGTTCCAGGGAGGCGGTGGCCGCCGTGACGGAGAGTCCGACAGACGCTCTGACCAGAACAGACAAAACTTCAGACAGAGGAACGATGCACATGACAGACAGAGTAAGTAGGTCACAGTGTAAGTAGGCTGCAGTGTAAGTAGGTCAGTGAGTAAGTATGTCACAATGTAAGTAGGTTGGTGTAAGTAGTTCAGAGTATAAGTAGGTCAGTGTAAGTAGGTCAGTAAGTAGGTCACGAGTCAGCAAGTCACAAAATAGGTCACTGAGTAAATAGGTTAGTGTAAGTAGGTCACAGTGTAAGTAGGTCACAGTGTAAGTAGGTCAGATAGTAAGAGTAAGTAGGTCATTGAGTAAATAGGTCACAGTAATTTAGGACACTATGTAGATTGCTACTCGGTCACAGAGTATGTTAATCAGAGTACATGTACACCTATACTGACCCTCTAAAGTATCAACAATATCAGCGTAGCAAGCTTTTACCATCCCTTCTAGATTATTCCGGCAGCTGCCACTGGGCTGTTTTATTGTTTTCATGTCCCCTGGTATAGATATATTACAGTAAGTTGAGCATTACCTTTTATGAGATGCATCAAACTATGGATAACAATGCCGAGTCGTCTTCAAGTACAACTTTATAACAAAACATCAAACTCTCCCCTCTCCCTCCCTTTCCAGACGGTATGCCACCAAACCAAGACAAAGGCCCCGGTGGTATCCTTGGCAATGCCCCTCCCAGAGGTGGGTTGCTAGGTAACGCCCCTGGTGACCGCCCCCAGGGCATGGCTGGTGACAGCCACCCCGGGCAGCAGTCTAGGGGACCAGGGGAGGGCCAGCAGGGGATGAACCCACCCCACAACATGCCCCAGCAGGGACCCCCACCTCAGCAGGGAGGACCCCGGCATCAACAGGGAGGGCCAGGTCCCATGAATCGAGGCGGATCAATGGGACCTCCACAAGGGGGACCTTCCCATGGGGGGCCTCCACAAGGGGGACCTCCCCAAGGGGGACCTCCTCATGGGGGCCCTCAACAAGGGGGACCTCCCCATGGGGGGCCTCAACATGGGGGGCCTCCACAAGGGGGCCCTCCTCATGGGGGGCCTCCACAAAGTGGACCTCCCCATGGTGGGCCTCCACAAGGTGGTCACAGTAATCAGCAAGGTGGACCTAGGCGTCAGGAAGGCCCGGGAGGACGGTATGCCGGGGGAGGTCCAGATGGACCCCCGGATGGCTGGGGGAGGAACCAGTATGGACAGGGTCCACAAGGTGAGATTCCGGGAACAACCAGGGTAGAGTGTTGTAAGGCTGTAACCTGCTGACCTGTAGTTGGGAACAAGTAGATAGCAGATCTGATTCCATCTTGTACTTTTGTTTCTCAGTACGTGAGTATGTACTTGCCATTAAATGTACTGTACCTGTTTGCTGTCAGTACCTGTGTACCCCATCAGTACCTGTGTACCTGTCAGTACCTGTGACCTGTGTAGCTGTCCCTGTCAGTACCTATGTACCTGTCCCTGTCAGTACCTGTGTACCTGTCCCTGTCAGTACCTGTGTCCCTGTCAGTACCTGTGTACCTGTACCTGTCAGTACCTGTGTACCTGTCCTTACCCATGTCCCCGCTGTGTGTGTTCCAGGTCAGTGGTCGGGTCCCGGTCCGCGGGGCGGTCCCCCAGACCAGCAGTACGAGCAGCAGCCTGACAGTCAGGGTAACAGACAGCCACCGTCCCTGCTGGAGATGCCGCTAGGACCTCCCCGTAAACGGCCTCGTGGGGAGGAGGACAGAGAGGGGCATTCTGAGGAACGGGAAACTAGAGACAGCGGCGGTGGGCGGGAGTATGAACAGTGGAATCGTGGCGGGGAGGACAGCCGGGAGTCACCGTACCGTGAACCCGGCAACGAGGCTTACGGGGGACAACATGACAGTTATAAACCTGATAGGGAGCGGGAGTCAGGCAGGGGGAGCTGGGAGCAATACCCACAGGGTAACCAGCAGGAAGGGGGGTGGAGGGGTCGTGGAAGTCGTGGAGGGAGGGGTTGGGGAGGTCGCCATGGTGATGCCGGGCCCCAGGGACAAGATATGGGTCGCAGTGGTCACCCAGGACAGGAAATGGGTCAGGGAGGTAGAGAAATGGGTCAAAACAACATGGAAGGTGCCAGCCAGAAGTGGGCGGAGCAAGGAGACAGACAACGACAGGGGGCGGAGCAAGGGGGGTGGGGCCAAGACAGGAGTGACGGCTATCAAGCAGAGGGCGGATACCAGAACTCGGATTGGGGGTCATGGGGTCGGGGGCGGGGTGGAGAGGGGGGTTACAGGGGTAGGGGTAGAGGGGGGTGGGAAGGGCGTGGGGGTGGTGTGAGAGGTGGGGGGAGATGGAGGGGGCGGGGTGGGAGGGGTGGCAGATAGTTCTAGCTAGATCCACACCATTGCTTGGGGACATTCATAACATCATCCATTTTCAAGTCAACAGTCATGAAAGCCGCTTACATTTTATCGAAAGCAAGTTCTACATTTTGCAGCGTGTGAGTGAGAGAGAGGTGCTTGATAGGCTTGTCCACTGAAAATAAAGTTATTCCTGAGAACTAACGCAAGTGAACAATGAGTCATGTCATTATAACAACCTCCTGACAGTTAGTATGTACATCTGTTGATATTATTTGTGTTGTACATAGGCAGCATCTCAAGACCAAATCTTGCTTATGGCTGTGGTGACCACTGCTCGTAACTAGCTATATCTGAATTTCACGTAAGAATACTTTACATGTAAGTTTTCTGTCATCGAAGCGAAGCAGAAACTTTTGAAGGACAATGAATGAACGGGTTTGTACGATTTTTTGTGAAAGTTGATAATGTACATCTGTTGTTGTGAGAGGCTTATATATAATGTCATTCGGCCAGTTACAAAGCACTTCCACTGTATGTGGCACCCTGACATTTCTTTCTTGGCAATGAATTGTACGCCTGCTTTTCAACATGGGGGGCCTCAACATGGGGGCCCTCCTCAAGGGGGCCCTCCTCATGGGGGGCCTCCACAAGGGGGACCTCCCCATGGGGGCCTGAGGCCTAACTGGTGTTAGCACATCTTCAGCAAGTATCGGTAGCACTAAAGGTGCTAATTGGCCTCTGTACTTGCAAAACATTCCTTGAACCAATGTTTCATTCTTAAGTTCTCCAACATGTTATTTTTATGAACAATGAAATTATAAGACAGGGTGAATATTTTACCTCGAAGTTAAATTCCAGAATTTAAACACAGAGACGTCATGGCACAACACAGAGAAAGACTTTGCTATTATCAGTTCAAATGTGCCCCATTATATCTGAGCAACTATTAGTTAATGTGCGCAATTGTATCATACCAACTATTAGTTTTATACTATTAATTGACAAGTCCAAGGCTAATTTTCAGTCTCGGAGAGCAAGTTGGTTCATGTTATTTCCCTATCACTTGAGATTTTATGTTTCATGCTATAATATTGTATTCAAAAAGAAGGACTGTTGTTAATGAGATTTGCACTAAATCGGGAAAACCCAGATATCGGTCTGGATTCTGTCTGAAAGGGAGAACTGGGCCGGAGTTCTCGAAAATACGACAAGTCGAAGTTTTAAATTACTGGCAAGTCTGCACCCTGGGCAATATAATTGCCTAAGAAACTAAATCAAAACTTCTACTTAAGAATATTCCGGAACTCCGGCCCTAGGGTCTAAAAGGTGAACTGTATACATCTTGTAATTACAGGGAAATTGAAGTTGCCAAGATGTCGAATAAATAATTATTATATTAAACTATGACTTTTGTTATTTTGGTTCAGGCATGTTCTTGCGGGTTTGATATTACCTTTGAGCCGACCAGCCACAGAACCCGGAGTGGGAGCCTAAATTGAACTGGAGGACTTCGATCACTGATCTTAAGTTGGAGGTCTGAATTAGTAATGCTAAATTGGAGGTCTTGATAGTGATCTTAAATTGGAGGTGTTGAACTGAGCTTTTGGATCTTTAATTGAAGGTTTTTGTAATCTTTAGTTAGAGGCATTAAATTGCCTTTGTTATCTTGGATACAGGTCTTATGTCTGAGATCAACTTGTAAAATCTTAACGTCTTACATTGGGTCTTGGTGACTAAACTGGAGGTCTTGAATTAGTGATCCGAGATGTCACAGATTAGAGGTCAACTTGGTGAAGCCATATATATATATAAGTTGCAATTTTTAAGTTAAGAGGTCCTGTCATGTCGAAAATATACTTAGTCATATAATAGATGTCATAACATGTAATCTAAACTAGAGGAGTCTAAAAAAAACAGATACCAGTACCATAGCTTATACAGTAGTCCTATTTAATAACTACCCATGGGGTTTATAGACTCGGTACGATTGCACTTGGGGATCAAAAGAGGTGGTCCTATAATCAAGGTGGTCTTAAAGCATTGTAATATATAAAGAGAGACCACTGTACTATGTAATGTTTGGCAAAACTCAATTACCCTGAATCAATCAATAAATCCGTGAAGCGTGGCTGTTTCTGTTTCTGTGATCACTTTATTCCCAACAGCAGATCTCAGACCTGTACACATAGCTCTACAACAAACAAACACACGTACACACTCCAGGCAATAAACCAGCTGTGCTGAAATAAATAGCAATATGTTAACATAAGACTGGTACGTTGAAATAGACTGGTCCCTCGCAGTGTACAATAACTCAGTTACTACAGTATAGCTTAACTTAGTCTATTGGTAAATATTACTGGTTTAGCTTGTTACTTTCAAATACATCACCATGAGTTGCAGTACTGATGTACATACAATGTACAAGCTGATAAATACCATACCCAAATAATGTCTAATTGTAGTATTTGATGAAGCAGTCGTAATTGTAAATATATGTGTAGAATATTTGCAGGGTGGCTGTCAAGCGTAAATATTATTACAGCAACTCAATCTACTGCTACCGGTAGATATATGTCCATGGCTTCAGGATAGCAACATTATATGAAACTGATTGCTATCTATCCTGTTCAGCATTGCAACAATACTTAAGTAAATAACTGCTTGATAGGCATATGGTACATAAGAAAGGAGAGCTGTTAAGCTCATATGGCTGGCAATGCGAAACACAGCAGAGAATGTACAGCTGTGGTTACCTCGCTGTGTAATATATTAACATGGGATTTTTAATGCGAAGTGCCAGGTCAGCTCATTAACATAAGCAGTATTAGTGACAACCAACTTTTCTCTATTCACAGAACCCACAACATAACTGTCCTTTTCATCAACCATCTTATTTGAACATCGGCTGAAGCTCTGTCTGCACACCCAGGTTATTCAATATAACACACAGTAGCATCATAGACCAATGCACATACAGTACATAGAGAGACAAGTAACGGAGAAGGCCTTATTATCAGTTTGAGGCGGTTACTAGTACAGTGTCAACACTGCATAACAATAAGACTTGAAATAAGCAGGCAATATCTATACCATTAAACTCCACCAGCACAGTTAACAACAGTGGTCATTGTGAAACATTAGCCACAAATGGAATATCCTAGTGATGGTCATTAACTCGGACAACATATATTTCCGTCCTCTAGTCAACTGAAGGGTATTATAGGAGATCTAGTACAGATATTTCCAGTAGCTATATCTGACGTCATCAAATAAGGAGTCTTTAGCCACAAACTCCGATCAGTAAAACACGATGCAATTAAAATTCCCAACTACTGTAGGATGAGCATATGGTAAGATATTTTGCACAACAATTACTTAAACAAGACAACAGCCATATGGTCCCAATTGTTTGAGGTAATACAGGTCTATATTGTCAAGCTAAAGTTATCATGACCTGATTTCTTGAGATTTCTGGTTAAAGAAAGAGATCAGAGGATGGACCGTATGTAGGCTTGAGGCTATATAGCTAACCGAAATATGCCTGGGTTTGAGATTATGTGCCACTGGTCTATCTGGTCCCTAGTCTGGGCTCACCCTATGGTGGTTACCATGGTACCTCACCCTAAACCAGGTCCTCGACTGACCAATTATAATCTGCCCAGCTATATCTCGGCCAATATAACCTCAAACCTAATAATGCACTCATATTCACCTTCTTAATGTTCCACTCTATCACGAAATTATCTGGAGGCTGTTGTGACAAATCTTCAAATATTTGAGAGCATCAATGAATACTGACACAAGTAACGACTCAATGACTACATTTTCTAATATGAAAATGTGGATGAGAGTAGCTCGACAGCTTAATTATTGTAAGCTTAAATCATTTGTGGCTCAGCTTTGATCATTTGACGTGTGTATATTTGACCTAGATTTTCATGCTGGGTAAACTGAGGGAGACCATGATGTATGCAGAAACAATGTTACTGCTATGTATTCACACTGGATCTTACTGCCAATGCAATGGCAATTCTACTAAATGACATAATCAGTACAATGCATAATTTCTTTGCAAAAAAACCTTTTCCCCAAAGTTCCATTCATCAGTAGGCATCATAACATGCATCGTAAATCTCCGGTCAATCCAGGAGTTCAACTCGCATGTTTCAACTCATCTTAATTTTTATAACAAACTCAGAAATGCATCCAGTATAGTGCACATGCTCTGTGCCTGAAAGTTCCGCTCGCATATGATTTGTACATCACCTATGCTATTGTACAGGGGACACGTTTTTTGTCCCCAGTTTAACTATGTACATTACTCTTTCATATAGGACCAAAGGGTAAAATTTCCTCTACACATGTGAACATGTAATCAATGTATATGATCTAACAGAGAGGAGAGTTTTCACAAGAGATAAACTGTAAACTGAAAGATAGCCATAGTAATTGGTCCACCAAAAGAAACATTAAGCATCCATACATCACAGGTTCATTTCCTCCCAAATTTTCAACTCAAGCATTATACACTTCCGACCTAATGAAAGGAGAGTGTGAAGAACAGAAAAAGCAGAGGTTTAGAAGCAAAAAGATACAGCAAGCGATAGCGTGCTATTTAAGTAAGCCCCTATATGTTTACTAAGCCATTGCTTAGCCAGAATTTGGCAGATGGGAGCATGCATTTACCAGGGGATCATCTCAAAAATAGGATAAAATAAGACCTTTTCCTTTTTTAATTTGAATACTATAATGAGATTTATACTAAGTAGCTATGTTAAATTATATATGCTTAATTTTCAGAATGACGTTTTTCATATACATTAATTGCTCACAAATCCAAATATTGCCATCCAATCTGGTTTTGAAAATCTTGAAAATAATAAAATCTTTTAGTATTTTGAGATGATCCCCTAATAATATACAGGGGCCAGACGCTACACTAAGGACTAAGGGAAAAGGGAGTAGGACGGGAAGGTATATAGGGGCTACAGCCTACGCTAAGGTAAGGGAGGTGATACCTTTACCAGGAGCTTTCTATTTGGTATTGGATACTTAGCTACATTTCTTAAGTTTACAGAGGATTTGCATCAAAGACCCAAAGCCAGTTTTATTACGGGGCACTAGATTATACACCAGGACACTAACACATACATATGCATACATAAATATACTTCATAAATATTTATATTATTATAATAACATATATTTTGTAAATAAATTTATATATCAGTATATTGAGGAAGATCGTGCTACTCAGCTATAGTGGCATTTAGGGACTACTTTTTAGGGACTATTTTTTATACATGGCTACATAGGATGATTCAAACTCCGCTTAAAAAATTTCCGCCTTTCAGGGAGAAGCAATTGGCTATACATGTGTAATTTTGGATGTAAACAAGAAGGGCTTACTCTTCAAATGTGGCACATCGAAGCATCACAATACCAGTAGGGCAGTTATGCAAAGCTAAAACTTATAATTAAATTTAAATAAAATTTAAAATTGCCACAAAAGCAACACAACACAACATAGCTAGCTAATCATAAGCCACTGTAAATTTTTTTTTCAAAAATGCCACCAGGTCAGTTTTGGACTTTTATGTAATACATGTTCTCAGATTTGCTTATTGTACATGCAGTTTCTTTATTCTACCTTAAAGCATGCAAGTCCTCATATGACTAAATGAATAATTTAAAGTTTGTATGCATGGTACATTCCTTTTAACATTTAATGTTAAAGCTGAAATATACTAGATTATAGGAAACATATTCTGTTATGATTTTACCTTTGATTGCAGACGTTGAATCAATATGATTGATATAATAGGTCTTTGAATATTTAACCTCCTGTTGCCAAGACACATTTTGCAAATTATTTTAACTATGAAATATTAATTTCAGTGAGTCACTAACAGGATATAACAAGCCTCTAACATTATCTATGTTGGGGGGTTGTTTCATGTGTACCCTGCTAGCAACGTCTTAATATAAACTTTGTAATGTGCAAAAACTTGCTAGGTTACAGTCTTAGAGCATGCAGGCATTTCTCACTAATTAACAGACATACAAACTTTGTGACACAGTTAACATACCATTTTACAATGACTGTCACATTCAGAAGGTTACACAAGTGGTATACTTAACATGGCTCAAATTTGATTCAAATGTGAGCCAAGTTACACAACAGGATACCACGTGTGACGTTATCCTTCGCGTTTATACATTGTGAAATAAAGTAAATACTAGAGAAGGTGGTACTTTACATGCCAGTGCCAAGACTAAAGTGATGCAGAACTTTAATAGTATTACGTGTCTTAGCGTGGAGGTGTTCTGATACTGAGTCAAAACGGAGTGGTAACTGCTAAGGATGACAAATAGACATTTTTAATTTTTGATATTACAATGTTTAAATAATTATGTTATTTTCAAACTACAGATGAATCAGTGACT
>JAAUYG010101918.1_pt1 | contig 15124 bp, 12 predicted proteins | sample 7278091 | NCBI WGS metagenome assembly JAAUYG01 (sample SAMN14350201, study PRJNA611818) | marine sediment metagenome | isolation source: surface marine sediment (0.6m) | place: French Polynesia: Moorea | collected 2018-08 | reverse complement strand
CCCCTTCAGCACTCTTTGAAGCCATTTAGCTTTAGCCTGGAACACCCTCTTTTTACATGCTGACGGAGTCATTTCGGCGTTTGTCTACCCAGGCTCTGAGTTCACATGTAATATGTGCACACGGAAGTCACTGTCTAGGATTAAAGACCACTGGTTTAATCCGGGTAAATGTCGCCATCTTCAGGATCCTTCACCATATTTACAGACAAGGTTTTGGTTTGATGTCTCCCGACTCTTTTTAGCTTAGGGCAAGTCCTTTACATGTACTTAAATATTAAATACATGGAACGATTTCTTCTGCAGGTCAAATGTAAATGCCTTGATATCTTGAGCATTTTAAATGCCATGATATCTTGAGCATTTAAGAACTGCTGCTTGGGTTTCTGTTGACTATATCAAAAAATTATCCCTAATATATATATGAAAAAATATTTTGATATTACTTTTCAAAAATAAAAAATGATAATTTAATACTTGTCATATCTGTTGGTAAAAACGTATTGGGAACATGAGAAAATCATAATGCATTAGCACTGATCGTGGACTGACTTGTCTTAACATGCTGCCATGTCATATTACATCATACATTGTATTCTGATAGATGTCACATTGACGGATTACCGGACTAACTCGGGCGATCAAAACTTCCTTTTCCTGCTGTCACAATAGACCCCAAACAGCATATTGTCCCCAGAACTCAATGGTTAAATGACAAAAAAAAACTAAAAATACCGGGGTTTCTCCTCTCCCTTTCTTCTATCTGGAAGCAACAATGAACCGCAGGTAAATCAGGGCAAGTTTCCTGAAAGTATCCTAAGTCTGGGCTAAGTCTGGAATTGATCTTAACTCTAGTAAGCACTTTGGCAACCATTGTGTTTTGTAGCTTCAATTTATTAAGACCAGGTTTTGACCTAATACGTGTAGCTCAAATTCAAGAGGTTGTCACCGGGTCCCGAGATACTTAAGTAGAAAGTAGAATGGTAAATGTTAAACCCAAAGATAGATTGCCTGTCTTGGATCCCATAAATTCAATTCACTGAAAATACACAGGCTGTCCTGGTCTCAGGTTGTCCCTTTCTATAAATATATGTCTCCAGGACAAAGACACATGTCTGAGTCTGGAAATCAGTCCACGTGCCATGTTGTCCAGTCTTTGAGACATAGCTGCCCTGCCTGCCAAAAACATGAATAGGTCAATGAACTTCTGTCAGTTTGCAGTCCCATAGTAATATCTGTCTCGGATTTCGAGAGCCTTGACTATCGTTTAAGGAGATAAATATCATTAAATATCATTTGGAGGGAAGTGACAACAGAACAAAATGCCGCTGATGGTAATTGCGTCTTGTCGCTGTGGCAGTGATCGCTCAGCCTGCGGCTGGAGTACATTTACCACGAAGCAGAGAGTTTTGTTGTATTCGTGTTCGTGTAATACTCCCGCTGGAGAGCTTCCCCGGGGGGAAACGGAAAGCTGACTTGTCATTGATTAATTAACCAAACACTTTGTTGGTCACGGCATTTTTGGTCGTTACTAAAACAGTAATCGTGCCTTTTCATTGTTTTTTTTCTTTTGTAATCAATGAAATGTATTCTCGAATGCCTCTGTAAGTAGTGGCATCCACAAACATTACATATGTCAGAAGAGAAAGATTTGCTTTTGCTTGAGTTTCCCAAATTTTGCCCTCAGCTTCCAGATCAGTGAATATTCATTTATGGCGTAGAATACATATATTCATTTATGGTGTGGAATACAGTGGTCCTTCTCTTAATGGCCACTCCCTACAGAGGCTAACCCCCTCTTATCTGGGCAAAAATTGTCGCTGCTAAAGGAAGGCATTTAGATCTTCCTCTCACCAAAGCCCACCTCTCTAAAATGGCCACACTTTGGCAAATAGAGGGGCCCAATTCCAGGTGGGGGGGGAGTGCTTTAAATGTAAATTGTCAGATTGTCTTTAATTGTGAAATGTCCTGTAATATCTTAGCTGGACACCCAGTGTTTCAGGCAAGATGTCCTGGAATGCCAGGGGAGCTGTGACTAATGTCTCCACAATGCTGAAGTTGGCAACCAAAGATGTGACCAGACTACAACTGTACCATGTCCCCTCACCTATACTGAATAGATGTCAGGAAAGAACAATTGGTGTCGGCCGATATTACATAGATTCTACATGATGCGATTTTTCTTATAGACCATGACTCGGCATTCTTTGGATACATGTTTGTGCACATTAACTTGGAGTTCCTACTAGTTCCTCAATGTTGGTTTCTTTTGCAATTTCATGGGTGAAGTAAGTGCTTGGCGCAGTACCATAAAGTTTTTGGTGATCATCATTCTGGAGGCAAGCCAAAAGTATAATGTATGACTTGACACATGAATCTCCGACATTCATGCACATATACATAATTCTTACTATCTAGATGTATGCTCAGTTTAGTAGAACTTTACGTGGAGTGTACGGTTACTTTGGTATATAAATAGTGTGAATAAATGTTTCTGATAAATAATTAACCTGATACATTTCTGGAATTTGAAGTTGTTACTAGTAGTCGGTTTTGAAACATTTCTTTTAGCACATGCACCATTAATTGATAGGGATCGATTCCTGCTTCGATTATAGTACAGTAGAACCTGTCTTGAAATGCCACCCCATTGGCCACAAAAATGTGGTCTGTCAAGACAGGTGGTGTCTGGTGACAGGTTAGGTTATATTGAAATGTAGGTCCTACCAAAAATGTGTGGTCTGTTAAGACAGGTGGTCTCTCATGGCAGTGGTCTCTCAAGTGAGGTTTCACTGTATAAGTTTCCTAAGATACAACTTTGCATAGATTCTCCTTATTGAGCTATAGATTTACTAATGACTCTAATAATCAGGATAAGCAAGTGAAATTTGCATCAGGGGATTCACATAGGGTCAATACCTCCAGCTTCGAGGTTCATGCAGTATGTCTATGTATTGATAACCCGCGGCCGTGTGGGTGGGTCCAGGTCTTCTGGCTATTGCATGTATTAGGTTAGGAGCCAGGTTTTCTGCCTACTGTCAGAACCCAGCTCACATAGGGCCTAGGATCTTCAAAGGTCAGGATTCTGTCTGGTCATTCAAATGGCCTGGCTGTCCAACCAACTGTGGACAGACAACAGTATAGGTCTGTGACAGATCTGGTAAGGAATTCCTGCAGTGCTGGTGTAACAAAATATCGTGTGACTGGTGTCCCAAACAGGTACATGCACCATATTGAATAAATGAAAACTAATGTTGATATTAACATTGGGGGAAAGAACAGCATTAATTGACCAAGCGGTAAGATGTTGGCAGTTCAAGTCCTGTCTGGAACACCGCTTGGGCCAGTTTTGGCAGCCATTCACTGGTGGAGATAATTTAATTTCAATGTGACAATGGGAAGGGGAGGGAGAGGCATACTACAGTGTGATGAAGAAAGGTTCAGTTACAAATTCACCCCCAAGAAGTCGGAACCTGTTTTTGCTGCATCCCTTGTAGTCAGTAGTCACGCCTTCCTGTCCGAGTGCCGTTTTGGACCTGGTATTGTCAAGACCTATAACCGTTGCAGATTGAGTTTGAATCAGTGAGCCTGGCAGCTGAGTAAGAGAACAGTAGTGTGGCAGCATTGTCGCAGCTCTTCCATAACTAGCATCTCCAGAGGGAGGACCCTGATTGAGTGTAATGTGATGACAGCGGTATAGTGACAAAACTCCCTCGGAACTCCACGCAGGGTTGTGCCATCTGTTTGCTAAGCATGGGCACTCAAACTGTGGAAAACATGGAAGGGATTTTAGCAAATGCGCACCACTTTTGGCTTGATTACTGTGGGGTGGAGAGCCCAGTGTGGACACGATGCCACTGCTAAGGCTCCCAAAGCTGTCTCCGAGGTATTGGATGAGGAGCAATGCCTTTGTTTTTGAATTGATTTTCTGTTTGATATAGTTTTCCCCCAGTCCACAAAGCATTTGTTCATATCACTGGAATGCTAGTAGTAAATTTTGCTTGATTGGTTCCCCCAGAGTGTGTCAGGTTTCGCCACCTGCTTACATACCAGATTAGCATACAAATGTAATATCATGGCTTTTGATTCAGCACAGTTCTTTATCAAACTTTTTGTACATTTTGTAATGGGCTTATGCCAGAAACTCATGTTGGAGGCTGTTTACCATAGTCTTGTGTACATATACATTGTATTGTCTTTATTCTATTAATAGTTCAGGGCCATTAAAAGGGCGCTCTGTGTGTCCTGTAGGCCCTGGGGGAATGGGCCATCACCTGAGCCAGACAGACCCTCCAGAAATCTGCGCTCCGAAAAATGCAAATTCTGTGCTCAGAAAATGCAAATTCCATGCCAAAAAATAAAAATCTGCACTCAAAACTAGAAATTCTGCACTCAGAAAAAGCAAATTTTGCACTAAAAAACTGCTCTAAATAGACTGCCCAGAATTCTGCGCTCAAAAATGCAAATTAGATGAGCACAAAAAATGGAAATTCTACAGTCAGATTATGCAAATTTTGCACTCAATGACTGTAATGGTGCTCTAAACAGACCGGCCAGAATTCTGCACTCAGAAAATGGAAATTCTGCACTCAAGAAATGGAAACTCCATGCTCAAAATGGAAATTCTGCACTCAGAAAATGGAAAATTTCCCCAATGCCATGGAAAGTCTGTTATTTTCCCCGGGTTATTTTCCATGATTATTGATTTTCAGTGCTAAATCGGGCAAGTCCATGCAATATTCCATGCTGCCGCGCTCAAGTCGAAATTCCAGTGCCTTATACATGGCATCTTCTATAAAATGGGTTCTAATAATTGCCCAGTTTATGTTAAATCAGAAACAGAATGAAATACAGTCTTTACTCTATTAATTAGGTATATATACCTAATTAATAGAGTAAAGACTTATTTCATTCTGTTTTTGATTTAACATAAAGCCATTTTTCTTCAACACCATTTAAAATTGCCATAAAATATATGGTGTCAGGATATACCCCATGAACTTACATCTTTTATTTTGCATGGCATCAAAGGGTTTTCTCCCACCGTAATGCAGCTTTTAAGCAATAATGTAGTTACTGCTGTTATGTTAAGGCTGTACAAGGGAGGAAGAAAGACCTTTGAAAAAGACTGCTAGATGTGCGATGTTGGCCCAGTCATTGCTTGGGGGGTGGCTTAAAAAATTTGGGGATTGCTTAGTAAATTTTGTAAAGTGAGGCAGTTGCCCATTGCTTAACATAATAACGTAGTTAATGCAGTGTCTACCTGTCACTGCCCCCTATCCCAGTCATCTATATAGGCCATGGTGCAATCCTGGCTTTGTACGTGACAATTTACCCGGTGGCCGGCGCTAAACCAAGAGGTCAGCTGGTCACCAGAGCAATTTGAAGTCTGTGCATATCGAACCGTTTAATCCTTGGAGGATTTATGAAATGAGTTTCTAATGCTGGAATTCACCTTTAGGACATATGAGGAAAGAGATTGATATTGATGTCAGTGGTCGAAGTAAAGCAATCAATTAACCTACATATATATTATGCTAGTGCACATATACAATACACAGGCAGCAGATAGCATGGAAAGCATGTGAAATCAGTCTCATCACACATTGTGTGTTGTGAGACTATTAGCCAGCCAAAATTGAGTGAAACTCAAAATTGTCATGGACTGTCTTGTCAGAACGGATTGAGAATAAAGGGCAGAAATTTTTCTAATCATTGAAAGTAATCACAGTTGCATAGTGTACAGGTTCAAGCCTGTTCAACTTTTTTTCTATGCAAAAAAAAAATAAATAAACCTGAGAATTATAATCATCTTGAAAATTGGGAAATCCCTTGGCTGGCCATAACTTAGAATTTCTCCTGTGTTGGCCCATTGTAGGCTATTGTACACTTGCAGTTACCATGGTTACCAGTATGTTTAATGTCTACTGATATTTCTCCCCCCAGCACCCAGTGTGCCCATCAACCCGCGGACCTTCGTTACCTTTATCCGACATCGTCTATCCACGGATGTCACTATTGAGGTGGAGTTTCGATGGTCGCGCCCTGAGCGAGAGAACGGTCAGATAACGGGGTATGAGGTACAGTACGCCAGGTCACGGTCTGGACAATGGCAGAACATGCAGCGCCTGAACCCAAGACGACGGTCGCAGATTGTGATGAATGCCGATCCAAACTTCCGTTACTACTTCAGGGTGGGCTAATAGTTAACTGACGGTTAAAGTTGTTGCGTCAGCTGCATCACTCCCAACACATTCACAGCTGAAATATTCACTGTTCAAGTGTTGGAATATTCATTAGCTGCTGAAATATTCATTGTTCAAGTGTTGGAATATTCATTAGCTGCTGAAATATTCACTGTTCAAGTGATGGAATATTCATTAGCTACTGAAATATTCACGGTTGAAACATTCATTACTGAAATTTTGAGATTAAAGAAGTGGATCTACTCATTCATACCTAAACTAAGTCAGCACTGGATGCATACTACCGCTAGTATGAAAATAGACAAACTAACGCCTTCTATGTGTAATGCAGTTTACCATATGGAAATAGATGAAAACTTTAGGGCATTTGCATTGCAAAGGATGACTTCTTTTTCTTGTTTTATTAAAATGTACCGGTACTTCTAATTATAATCTTAACTTATATATATTTCTGTCATACCGTATCTTACATAACCGTGCAAAGTACAAACTGCATGGCATAGTTAGATGGACAGAATGTATTTGCAGGACAGATGATTTAGGTTTTGTATAAAAGGAGAGTTAAGAACTAGTCGCTGGATGATTTAAAATCTTTCTCTGGTATATATCCCAGACATGACTATTTTTCCCCGTTTTTTCTCTAGGCTCAGGCATGTACCTCAGCTGGCTGCGGTCCATATACCCTACCTGTGGAAGCTGATACATCAGGTAGGAGTCAGCTAAACATACAGTACTCCTCTAATAAGGCCACCCATTTGCCAAGAAATTATGCCATCCTGAGAGGGTAGCGAGAGAGGTGACCTATAGCGACAGAGAAACAAACTGCATTAATGGTGGTAGTGGGATGTATTTTTGGCCATATTAGGGTGGGTAGCCTGTGTAAAGGGTGGTCACTAATAGAGTTACTACAGTGCGTGCCAATAATTCTCCACAGGCCAAATATGCTCCTGTGTCTACTACAGTGTGACCTGTCTTGAGAGACCACTGCCATGAGAGACCACCTGTCTTGAAGGATCACTTATTCCTGGCAGAAGGTCCCGCATTTGAATGCAATTGAACCTGTCACCAAAGACCACCTGTCTTGAAAGACTATATTTTTTGGCCAAGACAGTTTCTACTGTAATAGGCTCAGCTATATAAATTTTGAAATGTTCTAGTATTGCTAAGATCAATTTTGCAGTTTTTTTATACAAACAGTTGGATTGACTTGTGTTTAAAGCTTCTTGTGGACATGAACATGTACCAGTATATTAGCACTTAGATCTCACAAAACAAAGCAAAAAAAGTCATGCAGAGCAAAAGTGTAGCAAAACCTGAAGAAAATTGTCAGCAAGGCTTGATTTTTGCGTGCGGATAATTTCCTGAAGGCACCGCCGATTGCAGAGCTTATTGATCGTGGGAGTAAAATCCAAGGGATCTGGACCCAACTAGTTTATCCAATTTGAGGCCTGGGGCAAAATGAAGCCTCAAGGACCTAACTCTTCAAACAAGCAGCTCACTCTAGTAAATAGCTCAAAATTTGTTTTGCTGCATTTTACCCCATAAATCTTTACTGGGAATCTGGCAATCCCATGTGAAGGTTTGAAGGCCCGTGTTGGGAAGGGCTTCACCATGGGCTTCATTTAGATAGCTGTGCTGTTATAATATAGACTTTATTGGAATATACATTGGTCCCTCTATTTTAAGACCACCCATGGAACCAAGAAAATGTGGTCTTATATTGCAGGTGGTCTTAAAATAAAGGTCATAATGACATTTAACACAAAGTTGCCCTTTGGAAGCAAATCAAGCGGTCTTATAATGAAGGGTTGTAAAATAGAGGGACTACTGTATACATGATCTGTAGTTCTGTTATGGCATACTGTGTGCAGTACGTTACTTGTACTTTAATAAAGTGCCTGTTATAGGAGTTTCGAAACACGTTCCTATGGCAGGCAGGGTGTGGCAGCATCCAAAGTGCAAGTTACAGGCACAATCACTTAATTATATGATACAGGGGTGCTGCTCATTTGGTGATGGTCTTATAATGGAGTCATGCCTTGTCAGTGTAGATTAAATTACCAGTAATGTTATATCATCATGATCATCAGCCCATGTAGCTTAATCTTATGAAAGACTGAACCGTTGTTTATGGGAAGCCTTATTATATTGTTGGGCCGTGTTTCTATTACCCAGTGGAACACCCCGTCCCGCAACTGTTAACTGTGGACAAACATGACCTGAAGATATTCCGTGTGGACGAACACAATTACACCCAAAGCTACGGCCACGGCGCCATTATCTCATTTACCTACATCATCCAGGAAAGCTCCTTCTACTGGATCGACCAATCAGGATACATCTTCAAAGAGGGCGGGCTCAATTACGCTGGAAAGGTGAGATATACATTGTCTGTGTGTTGTATACCCTCCCCACTCCCCTACAGGTGTTAATACATGTATTTATTATTATTTAGGAAAATATCTTCGACATTTAAACTCTTCAATCTGGTGATTATTAGATGGTCCAGAATGCAATCCTTAGCAGTAGGACACATAACGATACTATGAATTGTTCAAGGTCATATAACTAGATAATCATAGGTACATTTAAAGTCAGTTACACAAACAAGGCCCGATGTAAATACAATTCTTTACGTAAATAGAAATGAACTAGGAGTCCAGCATTCATCCATCCACTTGTGGGCGTAAGACTTTTGTCGTTTGTAGTGCCTGAAGCCATATTGTGAGTCATCACAGCATATTTTACTACAGTCAAACCCTCTCCAAAGACCACCTGTATATAAAGACCACCTGCTTATAAAGGCCACATTTTACAGGTCTCTAGGGTATACTTTCCATGTTATTGAACCTGCTTATAAAGACCACCTGTGTAAAATGTTGGTGCCTAGGGTGGTCTTTATATACAAGTTTCCGTGTATCAAAAGACTATATAGAAGAGTAGGCATCAATAGCAGTGTGATATATGCTTTAGTTACCAGTGTACTAGAAATGTGTGAAAGATAAAAATACTATTGCATGCATTATGCATTATGATCCATTTAATATGACAATCTGAAGCTGTATGTACATCCGATGTGTATAAGGGAGAATTCGGTAACTAGGCTGTAATGTGAATTGTTTCTTCAGGAGCGTGTGGTCCACACATCGGACAGTGCTCGCAGCCTCACCGCCGACTGGATAGGTCGTGGCCTGTATTGGATCGAGGATAAACCGAATGGGGAGGCGAAAATAATGAAATATGACCTGAATAGAAGCCCGGCAGACGCTAAGAAGATCCTGGCACGGTCCGCCAGACTGTGGCAGATTGAACTTGACCCATATCAGAGGTAGGAGGCAGACATATAAAATACCCACTCAGGGTACCAAAAAGGATATCGTCCAGGTGTCGGAGCTACGGTGACGTGTCACAAAGGATTAGGTTTATGTCGTCACTGTGACCAGATATGATATATGGTGACATATGGAGAAAGCAGTCTGGCAGGTGCAGAACATTCTCTGGGGTGTCATGGATCTCAGATATTAAAGGGAGATTACGCCATGGTTACCCAAAAAAGTACCATTTCCGTTTCCAATTTCCACTATGTACGAGCGGGGTTGGATCAATTTCAATTTTGGTGTCCATCTGTCAAAAAAGTCATATGGGAAAAGAATTTTTGGTGACAGAAAAATTTTCAAAAGAGTCACCACGTAGATTGGGTAGTTGACACAAACCTGTAGCCTTGTAGCAAAAGATTCCTGTGAAAGTCTATTAACCAAATCAAGACAAATGGTAAATGTATGTTTGTGGTAATCATAAAGACGCTTTAAATCATTTATGCCTTTCCCAAAAATTTAATCTACCGGTACTCGTCAAATTTTGCAGCTGCCTATACTGGACAGAGTCTGGAGAGAACGGGATGGGACTGCTGATGAAATCCAAGATGGATGGAACCGATGTAACTCCACTGTTCCATGAGCCGAGTCGTAAGCGACTTCGGCAGAAGTCAGGTAGCCGTACAAGGCGATCCTCCTGTAACTGCACTCATATCAATGTCGGACCGGCGTTTGTAATCGACCACATCCCCGCTAGTGGTCAGAAAGAGATCTACGTGTACGATCGCGACACAAACAACGTATGGGCTTCGGATATGAACAACTGCATCTGTCGTTTGATCGTCAATGGTTCTGAAAGCCGAGATGCTGGTAATTCCTCAGTTATAATATTAGAATTTACATGTAATGAGGATGAAGAATGAGTTCAATATGAAACAGAAAAACCGCAGAGAGAAAATAACAAATGATACCATTTGTAGCCTGTAATTACAGGTAGTGGTCCTTGCAATTTAAGACCCCCCTCCATTTCCCTCCATTTTAAGACTGGCCATCAGTGACACAACTCTTATCTTTCCAGTATAAAAAATCCTCCATTTTAAGACCACCTTAAATTTAAGACCATAATTTTCTGGCTGAATGGATGGTCTTAAAATGCAGTGATCTCTGTATAGTAGTAGTAAGCATGGGCCTTGCATCACAGTAACTTGTTCGTTTAAAAAAAAATCTGCTAACAAATAGCCTGACTTATATCACAGTGGCAACATATATTTTTCTAGAGATATTTTTAGTGTCAATAGAAGATATTCTAAATTTAGAGAAAACCCCTAGCTATATGATTAAAAGTAATTGGTGTTGTAACCCTTAATGTTCGATATATTCACGATAGCAACACAATGAACATATGACTTGCTGGGAATCATAATGCAGCAATGCAAGGTTTGTTCCCCCTGTGCTAGGTCTGCCGCCAAAGTCTATGACTGTAGACAAGGATCGGCTGTACTGGGCTAGCCAGGACCAGCCCGTCATTAACAGTGTCAGTAAGAGTGGTGACACTGGCACCAGTGGTGACGATGTGGTGACAGAAGCTGAAGTGGATGTCCCGTTCATTACGGCTTATGGGGAGAATCTCCAACCCATGCCAGGTCAGCTTACACAGCAGTATATCTGATGTTGTTTCTTAATATACCAGTGAGACAAACTGTATATTTTTTGACATCAAAATACTCTGGATATTTTTACAAAAAAATTCTAAATTTACCTAGAGAACTTGTTCCATTCCCTATTCATAAGGTTAATTGCTACAGTATTTTATATCTTGCTATGCATGTCAAAGTAAGAACTAAGTAATAAATTCCATGCGCTCACAGTTTTGAAGTCAAAAATAATGTGTTATGGCTTTTGGCTCTCTTATTTCTACCCATGTGATGGCTAGGTAAACTGTGCCACACAGTGTGCAGGCTACGAGATTATTTCTAGAATACATTATATCTCTAATGTATATAACGTACATACTTTCCAGACCCCACCTGTGTCGTGGTAACCAACTATAGTCATCGAGCGACGTTTCTGAAAGCCTCCAGCACGACCTTGACCTTGCAGATAGGCAGATGGAACCCGCCTAGGTCCCAGTGTTCTAACATCAGCACGCCCCCTGTTAGCTATACCATGCTGTACCGGGCCGCAGACAACATCACGGACTCCACCCCCTGTACAGCGGAGGGGGTGCTGTGTCAAAGACATGTAAGCTGTCCATTCATTATATTCTCAGTAGCAAATTTGTCATTGCGTACAGCGAGTTTTTTAAAAACAGGATATAGTGCCCAAATTTTTGGTGATCTCCATTGATCTCGCTACCATTATCAGGTGATATTAATTGTACGGGCTGGTATGTCACTCGTTGCAAATGAAATCATAAACTATATCCTGTCTTCAAAAGACTTGGCGTACATGGATTGAATAACAATTTTTATATATGAAGCCTGAGTACAGTTACATCTGTTCTCATAGTTTTGTAGTGTTTATTATATATCACAAGCACTCTAAATATAAAGAAGCTAAATTCAGTCAGTATATTTCTGTCTGTTGCATCGTTTCTCTGATAATGAACAGAAGCCTCAATGTTAATATATAGTATACGGTAGTAGAGCAGGGGGCAGTTCTGGAAAGATAGGAATTTCAAAATACTCTTAAGCATGCCAAAAACTTTCTGTGCTTACTAACTGCCCGCACAGGTGATTAGTAATAGGTATACTGTTTATTTTCCAGATTAACAAAATATTTAAAGCTTTACTGATTGGCAGGGTAAACTTCTAGGTTTTTACATGCGCTTTCAAACTTAAGATTTTTGCAAAAACTGGCCCTTGTGTCTTTAAAGAAACACTCCTTCTGGAATAAAAATGCGCTCTCTAAAGGTAGTTGGTCTTTGATAAGTTTAGTTTTACTGGGGTGTAGGAGGTGGCACAGCCTTTCAATATAATCTGCCGGGCTATTGTTCTCTCAGAGTTAATTGTCTTAAATGTGCTCTCACAAAGCATATAAACGACATGCAAAAATATACTACAAGGCATTAGCGATTGGTCAGGCAAATATTTTGTGTAAAGTTTGAAGGAGTGTGTTGCTATCTATGTTATGTTTCTACCTTAGTGTGTGCTGCATTGCAGGAGACATTTGATGAGACGATTGAGCTAACAGGATTGCAACCTTTCACATACTATGTGGTACAAGTATTAGCCAGCAACTTCTACATGGAGGAGGTATCCCACATTCAGGACAACTCGCCAGGACCGGTCGCCCACTTCAGAACCATGGAAGGCAGTGAGTGATTAAGGCATCGCAAGTCTTGAATACCAGATAAAACATCATCTTTTATTTCGTAGTCAGGGTACATTTTAACACGCATTACACATATACACAGGAAGAACAAATTGTAGCTAGTGCTAGTCTGTGTAACTTCGCAGTCAGCTGCATTGAGGGCTAATATAACAAAACTATCAAGTACTGAGCTCTAGCAGTGTACTATGATTATAAGACATATATGGGAAACAACTTCCAGTGACATACTGTTATCCTCAATCGGAGAGCACTCACTAATAGGCATGACATGTATGTACTAGTTTTTGTTCAAATATAATTGTCTTAATGAAATGTTCAGTGGTTTATGCCTAAATTTATATGTAGTATGTTTTGCTGTATTGTACATGTTATGTTTTGTGGTTAATAATATAAAAACATGGTTCACATATACCATGGTATTTATTCTTTATATTAAATGCCCAGGTCTCAAAAGTGTCGAGTGTTGTGATGGATATCTTTGAATTGTTTTCCCTGCAGCCCCATCACCTCCGCAACAAGTACAAGCTATCCCATCAATCCCTGGGGTAATGAGCATCCAATGGCAGGCTCCGGCGGAGCCCCGTGGTAACATACACACCATAGTCTACGATATCATATACTACAGCTATGATGACGGAAGGAAAACACCGGAGAGGATCAAGCATGCGGGAATGGATCCGCCCTTCAGTGAGAATGTGTATAAATACGACGTCAGAGGCTTGGAATCCCCTAAAGAGTACTTTTTTAAGGTAACATATGTCTGAAGTCTGTGCAATACAATTGTATACAAATTCTACGTTAAGATCATGGGTATCTAATTCAAACAGCATTTGATGATATTTCGGAGTACAAATGATAGTATTCTTTCCAGTTTGGGGCAAATTTGTTGCAGAATGTTGTCATGGTTACTGGATCTGGAACTCTGTAACTATGGAAGTGTGAGTCAGCCACTGTCTGTGACTGTTTGAACTGTGGTGGTACACTTAATTATTTATCATGTTGTCATCCGATAAACCTTTTACATTTATGCTGAAGTTTGCACTGTCTTATGGTTAACATAGTTAAGGTTAAGCTTAAAATACAGATTATTAGAGGGACCACTGTAAACATTCATTTTAGTTGCACTTGAAACCGCACAATATTGCCAGTAAATATTAATACAGTATCTATGGTAACTATACATAAATGTATGTTTTGGAGACATTTACAATAGTGTAATGGTGGCTAGTGTCATGTCACCTATTGTATGTTGTATAGGTCAGTTGCCATGGTAACTGATCATCTCATGCATGTTTTCAGGTTCGCGCCTACGACAAGAATAAACTGGGTTACAATGATAGCGACGTAGCAAACAATGTGACGTCCCAGTATCCCGGGCCGATAGAACTGTTGTCCGCTACCCCAACCTCACTCACGGTGTCCTGGACGTCTCCATCTGATAACCGCATCCACAGACACAGTGTGTACTGCTACCAGGTAGGGTACAGTGAAAGCATTTAAGACCAATAACCGAGGTCAAAGTAGTCTTAATTCTAAAGTGGTCCTAATACAGTATTTGTGTATAGCCCTGTGCCTGATTCCAGCAATAAGGATCAAGCTGATCCTATTTTGCTCGTTCAAGTCACCGAGAAAAAGCCCAGGTTATCCTGTTTTAGAAACCCTTTCCACTCACATGGATCAGCTGATCCCTTAGGTACCAAAGTCGATGCCATAAATTAGTTTGAACATACTCTCCACTCGAAAATGATTTTACCTTAGAGGAGAAAGAGGAAACTTAACTTGAATGTCCAAAAATCTACTGGGCGAATGATTTTCACTCAATTTGTAAATATTATCATTGGTTCGTTTCCAATAGTGTATTGTATATCTGACTTTTAATTGTTGAAAGGACACTTCCTCCTCGAAGAGGCACCTTATTCAAACACCTGTTACTATCGATATTTACCTTGACAACCCTTTGTTTATTTATCATCATGGTAGTTATAAACCTTATGTTTAGGAGGATTAAAATTTCACTGCACTTCTTTGATCCGGCTGACTTTTGTGGACCGCAATGGAATAAGATGATCCAAATATAACTGTTTTTGGCTCAAGATCAGCTTAATCCTGTTAATGGAACTCGGCACTGTGTGTAACTTTTGGTCATCCATGAGTGGTCTAAATTCTCAGGTGGTCTTATTTGTGGGATAGCCTTAAGGTGGTGGTCTTATTTGTGGGATAGCCTTAAGGTGGTGGTCTTATTTGTGGGATAGCCTTAAGGTGGTGGTCTTATTT
>JAAUYG010182747.1_pt1 | contig 15130 bp, 9 predicted proteins | sample 7278091 | NCBI WGS metagenome assembly JAAUYG01 (sample SAMN14350201, study PRJNA611818) | marine sediment metagenome | isolation source: surface marine sediment (0.6m) | place: French Polynesia: Moorea | collected 2018-08 | reverse complement strand
AGCGGAGATCATATTCCGGGGGTAGGGGGGGTCAGAAAATTTTCAGGACCACCCCCCCCCCATGTCTATTTAAATGGAATAGCCCTAATAGAAATATGTAGCGAGGGGAGGCTGATACCCCCTTTCCCGCATACTTTTTAATGGGATAGCCCTTACAGCAAGCTACGCTATTTATATCACAAATTATAAATGTTTCCTTGTTGTACAAATTTCTCAGATTCTCACAAGTCCTTACAATGCTATAACACAGCAGTGTCCAGTTCCCTACGTGAACCTGTTATGGTGACTTATGGCAGAACTTTCCAGACTTAAACGAGTGTCCTTATATTGTTATAAAGTAGCGAACTTCAAGCTATTCAAGTCATTATCTGAGGGCAATCGTAACATGCTAATATTATTGAATTATATATAATAGTTTTCTCTCCTGTGAAATGCCACCTGTCTAATGTGGCTGCAATATCTTGGCAAGTAGGCTGTCATTATTACAGAGGGAATACTGTTATAAAGCAATTCTTCAAATGGAGGTGGTCTTAAATTGCAGGAACCACTGTCCAATGATGACATATACATGTATATGACACAAGTATTGTTATGTTGTGATCACTAGGATCCATCCATCCATCTCTCTCTCTCTCTCGCTCTCTCTCTCTCTCTCTCTCTACCTTATCCGGGGTGAGTTTCATCAGTTTCATCTCTTCCATGCTCTTGCGTCTCATCCTCGTCATCCTCTGCAACCCGACGTCAGCATCGTCTTCCGTCGTGTCGGCAGAACTCGTCGTCGCCTGAGAACTATAGAAAACAAAAGTTATCCTCACAGACAAAAATTACTGGTTCTGCGCTATGATAAAATCCACGTTGTGTACAACATGAGGTGAAATATTTTCCAGCTATGCAAGTCTACTTCCAAGGAAAACTTCCTATAAGACTTCAATGCTGTGTTTTGTACTGATAATGTAAAGGCAGGTACTGCCTGAATAGTAGCTCTAAAATTATCACATATTTTAGATATCTACATCAAAGACATGGTGTCCCTTGATAACATACACAAGACAGAAGCAGTAGTTCAAGCAAACGTCATCCCTGCCACAAATTATTGAACCTAAACATGCTGAAGGCAAGGTGAACACAGCATAGACCCTGAAGCCAATCTGAATATCTGCTCGGCAATGTTGTACAATACGTAACCCAAACCTGGGCTGGGTCCCGTTTTCAAGAACATCCTCTAAATCCACTATTAGTCTTAAGTACAGAACAGGCAATGATTGTCAATAAGGTACATGTAATAAACTTACGTCCATGTCTGAACATAAGCATAGAAAAAGACATTGTTTTTCAAAAGGTAACTTAGTAGATTTAAGTCCGTGTCTGGATTTGAAATGTTTCCGGAACACACGCACACACACACACACCCTCCCCTGCATGACCATATAACATCCAGCATACTGTAAATTCATCAATGTTTGAGAGGGATTTATTTTTCGAAATTCATGGCTATCTTTAATTCGCAAAAATAAATACGTGCAAACATAATTCACACACCTAGATATAGTAATCAACCAGACCTGAGCTAACCACAAATATTAATCCCAGTGAACATTGTTTTGTCTCAAAAGCACAAACATTAATCCTCGCGAACATTAATGAATTTACAGTAAGAATATTTAGATACAGTTACAAATTTCTTGTCCTGTTACCATGGTTACCTGTTTGTAGTATCCAGATCATTGCCGCTGATCCCTAGAATGCCTTTGAGGTCCGCCAGGTTCATCTGAGCTGTCATCTGGCCGGTCTCGTCACCTATCTGCTCACAGAAAGATCATCACAGTCAATATAAACTTGGGCATAGTATGTCAATGGTTCATTGTCATGTAACACTTTACATAAACTTAGTGTGAAATCTTTCTTAGAATGTGGTGTGGGAGGAATTCAAACATATTCAAACACATGGCCCTTTTTCTTTTTAATAAGAAAAACTTATTATTACACTACTCGAATACAATACAGATGGCCAATACACTTGAACCTTAAGGCATTGAAATAGGTGGCAGTCTCTTTGAATACATCCATGCAATAAAATGTAGGCTGCCAGGTGTATAAGTAAGTATTAGATACTCATTGATTCGTTCTATAGTGAGATCTTGCATGAAGGGATTGCCACACTAGCACACACACACTGTATGTGCTCTCCCCCCCAGGCTTTAACTTACCACTGGAGCATATTCTCTAAATATCTGTTACATGAACACTTCAGTTTAAAAACCTTTAGTATTTTAAAAACATCCAGGTAAGTTTAGTTCCAAGTATTTCCAAGTATGGCCTTAAATCATAGCCTAATTATGACAGTAAATTACAGCATAAAATGCCTAACTTTTTGTATTATATATATAATATATATTACGGTCCGTCTAGTTTCCATCTGGTCTCATTACAGGCTGCCGACTTATATTAAATTTATTAATCTAAGTTATGTTGTGTAATATTATTAGCAGGTATATGTAATGTTTATACATTGTACATGTACACCAATGAGAATAGAATCAATATCTTGAGCTAAACTTTTTTTTTTTACAGACATCAGAACACATTCACTTCGTGCTTCCCAATTATTTATTTCATTAATTTTATGGCCACCTGCAAATACACTGTCAAAACCTGGACCTTTTCATCATCCGGACAAAAGTGCACCCCCCCCCCCCCCTTCCATACCTCCTTAGACAGCTCCAGATGACGCGTGGCATACTGCAACGCCCTTTCGTGGTGGCCGAGCGCGGTATGAGCGTTACCGAGGCTCCAGCAGGCCCGGCCCTCGCCGATCTTGTCATTGAGCTCCTGAGCGATGCGCAGATGTAGAATGTGGTACTCTATGGCGGTCTGGTAGTCACGGAGTAGGGTGTAGGTGTTCCCTAGACTGTAACAGGCTTGGGCCTCCAGGGCACGGTCACCTAACTGCTGAGCAATCTGTAACGTTTTCCTGTAACAGACAGCACTGGAATAGTTAGAATGGGGGGGGGGGGGGGGAGGGGGGAAGGTGGGGGGGGTAAATTATACACAGTGGTCCCTCTCTTAAAGGACACTCTTGCCAAAGGACACCTCTCTCATAAGGTCACAGAATTATTTGGCAGCAAACGCTTAATCCTTCCTGTCACCAAAGGACACCTCTCTAATAAGGACAGAATTATTTGTCTGAAGGGGTGTCCCCATTAGACGGGGACAACTGTAACCGCAAAATCATGAACATTGCCCTATTCCTGAAGCTGTATGTGATATTTCCTTTGATCTGCACAACATTTTGGCATACAAGGTCTTCTTTCGCTAGAATTTTTAGAATCTATAGCCTGGCCTGGATCTGGAGGTAGGCCTGGATCTGGCAACAAACACCTTTCATCTTATTTTACAGAGACTGATGTTATGGTATTGTTAGATCAAAACAGACATAAATATTGCACAGTGTATCAGCCAATGGCAGAAGCTGGGACTGATTAACATGAATTTCTATTGTTTATTTTCCCCTGCAATACCGATACTGATGTTACTAAGGTGGTGGAGCGTTGCTATGAATTAAACATGTGAAAATTAAAATACTCAAAGCAATACCTTGTCGAAATGTCTTCTCTTTGGTCTAAAATATGACAATATATAACATATATAATACATGCTTAAAAAGAAGTAGCAGGGATATTGTAAAAGATATATATTTGTTCAACAACACATTGGTCCCTCTCTTAAAGGACTCTAGAAGACGCCCCTCTAGAAAGGACACAAATTCTTGGCAACAAGTACCACGAATGCATACAATGCTGCTTCTTACCAATAGACATCTCTCTGAGGACAGAATTCTTTGGCAGAAGGAATGTCCCTATTAGAGGGGGACTACTGTATACTTTAGTATGGAGTCGCCTGTACAAAATACCACTATCTCAGAATTCGCTGAGAACTATTATTCATAAAATTCTTCACATATATATAGTTTGCATACCCACACAAACAGTTAACAACTGACTTGTATTGCGCAGCCGCGACATCAAACTCTCCCTGGAAGATGTGAGCATTGCCAAGGTTACTGTACGCCCGTCGTTCCGCTGCTTTGTCGCCAAACTCCCGCGCTATGCTAAGTCTCTGCAACAGGATATCGCCATACATTACAGTCTATCATTCACATGCTTCAAGCAGATGTTCCGAACTGCTCAAGCAAATAGTTTACTGATATGTTTAGTTCAGTGTTTATTACATTTACGTGTACATACCAAAATACCGGTATGTGATTAATTGTATGGCCAACTGTAAATACTGTTCATGCTGTTTAAGTACAGTGGTCCCTCTCTTACTAGCTACTCTCAACAGAGGCCACCCTCTCTAATGTGGCCATTAATCTTTGCCGCTACTACTACCCATGTATGTACTTCTCCCTCTCGCCAATGGCCACCTGTCAAATGTGGCCACAATTTCCAAGCAAATAGGGTAGGCTAATTAGAGGGGGACTACTGTATTCAACCAGAAGAATATGGTTTAAACATGTTAAATTGGAGGTGAAATTAGAGGTGAACAAAGGAATCACCATGTACACAGTTAATCCACATGCTTCAGCTATGGCACATAAGGAATACCACATAAGGAAAATCCATCGCAACATGTACAGTGGTCCTTCTATTTATAACCCTCTATTTTAAGACCACCTTTATTATAAGACCACTAAACTTGGGTCCAAAGTTCCATTTTCCGCACTATCAAAACTTTAGTTTAAGACCACCTGCAATATAAGACCACATTTTAATTGCAATATGGGTGGTCTTAAAATAGAGTGATCTCCATCAACTTTTCTTGCTCAGATCAAAACCTAAATCATGCTACACAAGGTTCAGCTTCAAAGGTAGCCGAAGTGTAATGGTAGCAACAAAATGTAACATGTATTGTATTCTGACTATCTGATTACATCGACAGCCCCTCTTGCCTACCTCCTGGTGGTATTTGACAGCGTGACCAAAGTTGCCAAGGAGATAGTGCGTGTTGCCTAGGTTACCACATGCCCTGCCCTGGGCCGCCCGATCCCCTAGCTCGGTTACTATGTCAAGGTTCTGCCTGCAAACAATTTCATTAGCTGTGAAATAAAAACTTCATTATCAAGCATTAATATGCAAATATTTATAAGCTATACCGACAACTTTTAATATGTTTAAGTGATGCTGAGAACACCAACAACAGGACAACACTTTACAATGAACTCTACCTTATTCCCTTTCATTAATCTACCGAAATGACAACCACTACCAAATAATTTCGAACAATTAAAAGGCCAAGCATTCTCTAACAAACGAATGGGCGTAAATGCCTACATACCAACCGCCGGTTTCAACAAAATTTCAAGTTCACCAATCACCATGATCACCACATCATGGTCGCCATGGTGATTAGTGAATTGATGTTCTGTCCCAGATTTAAGATGTTTCTGAGGACTGTCCCCACCATACCAGCTCCTAAATTACATAACTCCCATGGATTCCCTGTGCCATTACCAAATATTACTAGTATTTATTAAACTGTTTTACAAATGCCGACGCCAGTTGTAAATCATCAATCATGTTGTCACATACTAATAAGTATTTATCCGTCAATCTTACTCATAGTAGCGGGCGGCTTTCTGTAGACATTCCTTGACCTCTGCCGGGAATTCTCCGGGGTCCTGGTTGGCAGAGCGACCGGTGTACTTGCCCTGGGCATGGTATACGTTACCGAGGTTATACAAGGCCCTGGCCTCGCCAATCTGGACAGATAGAAAACAATGTTTCTTTAAAATGCGGAAACTTAATTCTATATAGGTGTGCCACTAATATTAGACATTTATGCTCTCGACAAAAACATAACTTTGAGTATGGGTAGTTTGTCTTGTCTTTTGAACTGTATTGTACATATTTTTCATGTAAAGCGCCTTGAGCATATTGGGGTGATAAGTGCGCTATATAAAAAAACAATAATAATAATTAATAATAATAATAACAAAATAATCATGTGATTGTGACAGCTTACACCACAATGACAACCTACATCGCATTTACTGGAAACTCTACAGATTTAATTCGGCAGTTTCAAACAAGCATCTGAGCCAGAGCTCTCAAAAATACTCAAGTCTTTAACATGCTAGACAGATATCACAGATAAGAGAAACACATGGTAGATTTAGTCGCTTTCTTCTGTGAGCTACTGAACTACATCATGTATACATACATGGTATATCCCACACACATCTTACACTCTGATCAATGATGCATGACGACATGGATCGTTTAACGTGTTTAATGTTCGAATGATCAGCGACATGTAACCATGGTAACTGCACGCCTTTGATTATGTATTGCGTACTGCGCCATGAGCACAGTTGTGGAATGGCGCAATACAAATCTAATGATTGATTGATGTATTGATAGAACTTTGAGTTCTTTGCTAGAAGCAACACTGTCACAACATACTAACAGCCACCACCCACCCCCCGCCCCAACCCCCACACCCAAATCTTACCCTATCGGCCAAATCCCTGGAAATATCCAGGTGGCGCTGGCAGCAGGCGACCGCCTCCTCAAACTTACACAGCACCTTTAGCGTGTTGCCAAGGTTACCACTGGCCTTGGCCTCCCCTAGCCGGTCACTAATTGTCCTGCAATTGTAATAAGAGTCATGTACTACACAGTCATGTACTATACTACTAGTATTCTCCAGAAATTATTTTACAGTGCAGTTCACAAGGCTCCACTCCTCCAAGGTGCCAAACCTAGTAGCCATTAGGCAAGTAACATGAGTAATTCTGTCCACATTAGCATGATTAGAGAGGTGGGCTTTGGCAAGAAGAAGCATTAACGGCTATCACAGTAGTAGGGTTACTAGTAGGATGTTATGGCTATAGCATATAGCGGTAAAGAATATTAACCATAATTATCATATGTTTGAGGATGGTCAGCCTCTATCTGCAGAAAGTGGTAACCATGGTAACTTAGTGAAAGACTAAACTCTGGTTAAGACTATACCAGAAATAAGACCACTATGCCATGTATACCATGCTTACTGTCTGATAAAACCTTTCAGCCAGTGTTAATTTGTCTGACAAATAACACCACCTCAGAATTAAGACCACTTTGGCCTCGAATCTAGGTGGTGTCAACTCCACTGCATCCATCAAAGTCAACCTACTAGTACTAATACCATGTGCTACTTAGTACAGAGGTCTTTAGGACACCTCTCTAATAAGGACAGAATTATTTCGCAGACGGGGTGTCCCTATTAGAGGGGGGCTACTGTTTGGTAACAGTTTTGTCACTCATTATACATGTTATAATATAATAGATATATACCGGTAGGGGTTTCCATGTTTTTCATGATTAGAAGGCTGAGAGCAATGCAGAGCAACCGTCTCTCATCTCGTTCACTAAGGTCTTGATGAAGGAGCTTTAACACTAACAGAAAGAACCAAAGTGGAACTTTGACATTTAGAACCTACAGGTATATATATGCAAATTACCCCGGTACTGCAAATCATTAACCAGGCCAAAGTACAAAAGAGATATCTATCCATGGATGCACAGCTTACACGTTACAGAAAGAATAATACAGACAAAACACCCTGTAAGACCAATTCCACATTTTTTGCCTGTGTATTGAAAAAAAAAAAAAATAAAAGCACCACAACATGCACAATACGTAATCTATTTTTCGAACCCTTTGATGATGATTTTCCCTATTTTTTTTTCCAGCAAGTGTTGCTGGAATCCAGAACTCGGGTCAATAGCTTCTCCAAACAAACTGTCCCCAGATGTTGATCAAAGGCAAACACAAAGAGAGCATGGAAAAAAGCCATTCCACATGTTCCATTCCAACACTGTTACGGCCCAAAGCAGGAAATCTTGGGAAAAAAAAATCCATGCGACAGACAATGCTGTTATTTGTCTGGACTGGCGATAGATTGGCCTGGGCATATGAATAGCGGTAAATGGTGGACTGCCCAAGGGTAGGCCACAGTCCTCTAAATCTAAAAGAATCAGGACAAAAGGCCCCCGGGATTTAGTCATTCTGCTCCAATGGCTTTTGGTTGGGGTAGCATGTGGAGGAAGTGAATAAAGATAAAGGGCGTGAAAGCTAAAATATAGGTGGGGAGAGGGGCTAAAATGACGGTACTGCACCTGTCTTCACTGCTACAAGAACAGCTGTGGCGGTACCTGGTCAGATTTTGTTCGCTTCTACTATATACCGATGCGGACTGATCACATGTAGCGACAGCTTGGGAATTAATTAGTTCCTTATTCTCCTAACAGAAAGCGCCTTCAATTTGGTCTTTGGAATTATTTAGAATACCCTGTCCATCTTTCACATAACACATTGTAACACGCATAATGCTTTATTATACATGTACAAGGCATGACGAATATAACATGTATAATACAACAATTTAGTCAATAGAATTTATTATGGTAAGCAACGTGGTACATCATGGTATACTGCAGCTGCACACAGACACCTCGGCCAGAGTTCTCGTAACACTTACCGGTTATCTGAATTAAGTCTAACCTTTGACTGAATTCAGATACTAGTACTTAGCCATTCACTTGTCCGATTCTTAGCCAATCACATTGCTCTGATTTTAATTTCTTAGCCAATCACTTAAGCGAGATTCTTGGCCAATCGTGAGTGGTGTTAACATGGTTAATTCAGACGCTCCACTGTTGACTTCTTAATGTACTAATAATACAGTAGTCCCTCTCAAATCATGCTAATAAGGCCACCCTATTTGCCAAAAAATTCGGGCCACATTATTTTTATTTTTTTCCTATTCAAAAACATTCACAAGTACGATTACATTTATACGTGTGGCTACATTTGAGAGGTGGCCATTGGCAAGAGGGAGAAGTAAGTGCATTTACAGTAGCAGCGGTAAGTTTTGGCCACATTAGGGAGGGTGGCCACTGTAGAGAGTGGACACTAAGAAAGGGACTACTGTACAAGGATGTCTAAACAGTAACATGAGTAACTTACATGATACAGTAGTCCCTCTCTTAGTGGCCACTCTCAACAGAGGCTACCCTCTCTAAAAAGGCCACAAATCTTTGTCGCTACTACTATCAATGTATTTAATTCTTCCTCTCACCAAAGGCCACCTCTCTTAGTGGGCACAATTTATTGGCAAATAGGGTGGCCTTATTAGAGAGGGACTACTGTACATGATACTATACACAATAGCGACCCAAAGACCAATGTTCCAGTTCTTACTTATGTTACTAGTACTACCTTGCGGAACGTACCTGGCCAGATTGAGGTCGTGTTTGTGGTATTCCAGCGCCTTGCCGTACTCCTGTAGGTAGAAATATGCATTACCCAGCTGGCTGTAGATGGCGCTGAGTGTTTTCAGGTCATCGGTGCCGACACGAACGGCAGCCTCAAAAAACGCCGCCCCTGTCCGACAGTCTCCGCCCTTACACAGGCGTTCGCCCTCCAACGCCAGTTCCATACAGCTTCCCTCCATCTTCTATAACAGATACAGTGGTAACCATGGTAACAGTTCATAATCTATGTAACCGTGGTAGCATGCAATTTTCGCACAATATCCACTAATCCATGTAGTTATACTATTGGTATATTCTAAATTCCCTTGGTTTGTATACCATGTATACCCCAACATAAAATTTAGTTCTTGGCAAAAGTAATTTCTGGTAATGCATGTGTAGTGTGTTGACTAAAATGTTGTAAAACCCTTTTTATCATTTTAATTTTGTGGCTTTTAATGTCACAGTCTAACATCATGGACATCATGTAGTCATTTCAATATGCAGTCAAAGCTGCTCTAAAGACCACCTGTATATAAAGACCACCTGCTTCATGTGCTTATATCATGTATATGTTATAAAGACCATATTTCACAGGTCCCCAGGTAATATACTTTCCATGCTATTGAACCTGCATATAAAGATCACCTATGTATATGGACCACATTTTGTTGGTCCCTAGGGTGGTCTTTACACATACATGATAAAAGTTTCACTGTAACTGAACCTGTCACGAAGGACCACCTGTCTTGAGAGACCCCATTTTTTATGCGTGATGGAGCACTCTTTCAAGAGTAGAGGTTCTACTGTAACCATGGTAACCATCATGTAACAACAGCCATGATAATTGATTGTCTCGATAATATTGCCTGGTTTGGGCAACTACCGGTATTCCACAGTTCAGTGTACAAAGCTGTTTCCTAGCCAGATTCAATTTACATGATTTCGGCCTTTGTTTTCCATGGACTCCACACGTCCCACCGGCCATTGTAGCTGTGAACAGAGACGCCTGACCTGGTCATTTATTGTACCATCCATTGTGCCATATATCTTGCTTAACAGCAATTGCAGAATATGACACAATACAATACAATTGTTTGATGCATTCTGTGTCTATTAGCAGGGTTCTGCAAATCAATTACATGTCCGTACCGTATGGCCGGTAATTAATTATCAGTGCCCAGCAAAGCGTATTGTACACCCTTTGTACATATTGTATTAAAACAAAGAAGAAATACATCAATTAATCATTAAGAACTAAAATGGGGTAAATGCATTAGGGTTTGCTATGATTGCACGGGGATTTATTTCGCTACTACGATGACTACGAGTAAGCAAGTTTACCTTCTTTCAGTCATCCATCCGTCCAAGCGAGTTTAAATGCCAAATTCGGTAGAGCATGTATAAAAAAAGTAGCTACATGTATATCCACCAGTCGACCACATTTCCAAGGAATTTTCTGTTTTTCAAAATTTGTGATGTTTGAGTTTCAATTGGTTTTTTATTAATATTGGACACTACGGGGGGGGGGGGGGGACTGAAAATTTCACAATGCTATACTACGGTATGCCCACAGTTCTTAAATAACCAAACTGATCATCAATGCCCCTGGGCCTCTTGTTTCACTATAATCTGATACTCTGTCCATGGTAACAGCTTTTTCACCATATGCGGTAGTAAACAATGTACGTTAAAGTTCACGCATTAACACAGTAACATGAGGCACAGTAATTCAGTCAAACTGACCCCGGTGACCGAAGGCAGGCATTTCCAAATCAAGATATTGATCACTGTTGATCCTTCACATGTTTCCCACAAGGGAGTTCACCATGTTCACAGTGAATTGAGCTTATAATTTTTGCTGTTTGACCTATGATGACTGTACAGCTGAGTGACGACATGCGAGTGTGTGCATCAGGACTTGAAGATGTCCAGTGTTGATCTGTCTATAGCATATAGCATGTATAGTGACGTGCCAAACCGAATCCAATATTTTGTTTGTTTTCGCTAGTGCTAACTCATAGCTATAACTCTGTCACAAGACATATATGACAGCAGATGTCCTTTTCTACACCAGTGAGACCATTATCATGATTACTAGTATACAGTGAAACCTGTCTTGAGAGACCACTGCCATGAGAGACGACCTGTCTTGAAGGACCATACTCATGGCAGAAGGTCCCAGAAATCAAGGCAACTGAAACTTTTTATAGACCATATTTTTATGGCCAATGGAGCAGCCTTTCAAGACAGGTTCTGCTGTATACCTTATACCAACTCAAGAGTTGACCAGTCACTTTTCTTAGTAACTTACCCAGCAATCATATTAATGATGTCGAAACCAAACAGCCACGTACTGACAGAATATTTAGCTTGATTATTTTTTAACATTTCTTATGACATCAACATGGTTAAACCAAAGCAATTGTGATCTGACCGAGAGGTTTGAACTTCGCAATATTCATGATATTATATGCAGTGTCACAGAAGCATCAATTCTCAGCCCTAGGAAAATGGGGACATTTGGTTTTTCAATTGACATTTATAAAATTCATGTCCAAAACTTTGATACAAAACTTTACTCTTTTTGAAGCAAACTTACCAAGAGGAAGAGAGTGACCTTGTCCAGGTTGGCCATTGTGTCCCACACTACAATCTAGTCTGTAGTCCTTGATTGCTTGTCAGATGTATATTTCCAGCAAGATAAGATCATACTAGATTGTCTAAATGAAACCATTTGATTGTTCAACTTGAGCTTTCACTTGACTCGCTTCCAATTGCGCATTATCTTCTGTCCATAACATGCATAAATTTATGTAATAGTCAGATTACAACACCATGAATACCAGGTATTACCCGAGGACCCAGCTGTGGCCCGCGTCCGTCAATATCTCCCAGTACGCCTCCTTGAAAGCACGGAATCGAAGTTTTGTTTTCTCCTCTGAGCATGTTACAATGTGTTAAGCAGTTTTCCACAACAAGACTATTTCAGCAACCCTGGATAAGCCACAAGTCGGTTGCCTGTTTGCCCTGACGCAGCCACAAGTCGCGGCGCAGGGGCCCGTTTCTCAAAAAAATCCGAAACGGAACTTAAGCATGGAGTATGTCTGAAGCAGATAATGACAACTGACAATCATGAGGATAGTTCCAGCTCCCTAAAACATGTATGTAAAAGGCAACACCTGCAGGGTGATTACACCGATTCTTCAGTTCATCTGTTGACCATGTTTGCGTGCCAGTAAGTTATTTGAGCAGCCATCCCCCTGTCCGTATCTCTGGTAACAGCATGTCACCCAGCGCCAGTCACCTGTCCCCAAACTGATCCATTGATCTCCGTGACAAACGGCGCAACACATATATACCACAGAACCCCCCCCCCCTCCCCCTCCAGCCAGCACCGCCGACCCTGGTGGAATGGAATGACTGCGGCTAGCTAATGTCACACACTGTCGCAGCAAAATGGGGGCTGGGCGGGAAGAGGAATTAATACACGCTTGGAGGCACTTAACCTCTGGCAAAGGATCCGCACCCGTAAGCTGCTCATCAAATAGTGTGGACTGACGCCTCCTAGGGTTCTACTTCAGTACTACTGCTACAGAGCTACCTGCAGCAACGAGATCGTTATTAACCATCGTTAACCCTGGGGTCAAATTTCCCAAGAACCTCCATGGTATATCATGTATGTACAACTGTATTTAGGCAAACTTTAGGAAATCGCTAATGACGCTAATTATCGTGGGGTCCATTGCTTGTACATGTTGTAGGCTAATTTAGAACTAGCCAGCAGGCTGAACATTGCTGAAGCCAGGATGGGTACTACATGTACTAGTACATGCTAGGCTGATTTAGACAGATTATATTTACCATGCTTAATTTTGGAATTCAGCATTTTACATGTTTGACATCTCACAATATCAATGCAAGAAAAACATTTTGCTCCTGGTTCAACATGTTCAAAAAAAGTCATTGAGGAATGTCAACGAGAAAAAGCGAGGATTTGCAGACACTTCTGGAACATTTCTCTGAATTCAAACTTTCCTGGGTGTGACTCTGCTGGAGAACTTTGTATTAATCATTTGTTAATGAGGAAGGCATTTGCAGCTTTCAACATGTGTTCAACATGTTAAACAATGTTCAAGGTATACTTAATGCACAGCAGACGCAGCCATCATAACCTTTAGGTTTTTCAGCCAGCCACCAGTTTTTGGAGTGTTGGTTAGCATTGTTAGACATGTCAGAGCCCTTGAAATAATGGTGACCATGACAAATGTTAGCACTGCCCGGTGTGAGACTTATTTTCAGCTATGAATGTCATCAATCCTTACATGTGGCATGCCCAAAACAACACATTTTAAAAGATCTTACAGCAATCAGCAAATAATTAAAACAATGGGCCCTGACCCAGATTCCTACTGTACGATGCTGTTCAGATACCACAATTGATCACTAGCTAGGTGATAGCAAAAAGTGGCGACACTTTTGACACACAGGCTTGTACTGGCATCCCTAGACTTACTAATGGCTGCTTAACCCACTAACCCAAGTACAATATGAATTCTTTGAAACTTTGAGAATGGATTTGCATATCATAATTAATTTAAGTGCACTAATGATCATCACATACACATGATACATGTTACCTGAACATGGTTGGGCATTCACTTTAACATGTTTAAGGAATGTTCTTCGGTTTCGCACTACAGTGGTCCCACTAGTTTAAGACCACGCATGGGAGCAAAAAATGTGGTCTTATATTGCAGGTTTTCTTAACATAAAGGTCATTTAACACAGAAAATTGCCCTTTGGGACTGAATCAAGTGATCTTATAATCAAGGGTGGTATTAAAATAGAGGGTTGTAAAATAGAGGAATTACTGTATTAGTATGTTTTCATCATGTTCATGGTACACCTTTAAAGTTTTGCATGTTTTCTGTGCAGATCCAAGAATATTTACTACTACTACTACTACTACTACTACTACTACTACTACTACTACTACTACCACTACTACTGAAAAGTCCAAAAATATGCTCAGAATGCACCACCGAGCTTCCTAAATTCAAAACTTCCCCAGAATTAAAAATTCATGTTAGGGTACTAGTATTCTAAACAGCTAAATGCAAGAAACATTTACATCAACATCCAATGCAGTGACAAATTACCTCATTATCACATTTTTTAAAAAGAAAATCTGTTATTTCAAACTACAGTATTCAATTTGCTAAAATAACACATTTCTGAGTGTCTTTTTTTTTTTTAGATTTTTTCAGCTGAATGTTTAATTTATGTGACAACAATTACTAACCATAGGCTGGATCCCACTCATCGCCATGGTAACAAGGGGACTATCTCAAAGGAATTTTTATCGGTATTATCTGTGTCAAGCCATGATGCCATCTGGAAAGAGTACAAAATTACATACAATGTCAATAGTTTATAACAATTAGTAACCATGCAACCAAAATGACTGTTAGGTATAAGACTGCATTGTACAGGCACATTTGCACATCACAATATTCCAGCCCTCAGGGCCTTCCTTGCTGCACTCAACTTGCATAACTGAAATGTTGAAAGAGATCATTTTTACGGATTCTGATTACTACAGATGCTACCGGCATCACCCAGGAATTATTTTAACATAATAATGAACCTGTGTAACTCAGTGCAACAAACAAGACACAAAAAAAGACCGCCGTGGCAGCAAAAACTGTAATGCAGCATCCATGCATGGATTTCACAATAGTGGACTAGGTCTTACATATTCATGATATTACAATATTATTATTATTATTATTATTATTATTATTATTATTATTATTATTATTATTATT
>JAAUYG010137793.1_pt1 | contig 15136 bp, 10 predicted proteins | sample 7278091 | NCBI WGS metagenome assembly JAAUYG01 (sample SAMN14350201, study PRJNA611818) | marine sediment metagenome | isolation source: surface marine sediment (0.6m) | place: French Polynesia: Moorea | collected 2018-08 | reverse complement strand
TATTATTAGTTTTAGCTTGCATGTAATTATCAAAGTGGCTGTGATAAAAATGAATAGAATTATATGTGGATAGCGCGTGAGACACTGCTGTAGTAAAATATTCCAGCTATAAGTGTAATGTGTAATTTATAACTTAAGGTAATCTGTACAGTTTTCTTTCTGAAGACTTTCACTGATGTCAACAGCATTATGATTCGATGATTTCCTTGGTTATTTATGTTGTGTATATATTACTATTTCAGCTTCGCTTCACGAATAAAGCTGATTTCAACCACACTCACTACGTGTTCAGTGCTAGCGAGGCCAACACCCCGTTTAACACTGTAGACTGGGCCCATACTACCTCCTTTAGGAGCGGGTTCCAGTGCTTACAAAAATAAGAAAACGAAAATTTCATGTCTCAAGACTGTATGGGCATGGCATTTTGTAATTCGAAGTGCTGCCCTAACATTCCAGCCAATCAGCAGGAAAGACTTAAGGCGGTGGTGGCCTCTCTCGTGCCTTGTGCCGAGTGAGCTGTAGCCTCGTTCACCCAGGCTCTTACCGCTTCCTAAAGCTGCACGGTGTAGAGCCTGGGAGGATTGCATCAGCCAATTGATATGGACTTTCTCCTAAACAAGCCCCTCCACCCACACACACGCTAGACACAACTCAATCGATCAACATCATATGCTCGTTTCTGTGAGTAAATAAACACAATGTGCTGTGTGGAGATTGGTGCGTATCAGGGGCAACATGTCCTTCCGCCAAAATTCCCAAATACCAAGCAATCAGAAAACAATGTCAGTATCCATATAAGGCATAACACGTGTTTCCATCAAAATTTTCCAACAGTAGCCAATCAAAAGGCCATGATTTTTTCTTTCAGCAGCCATCTTCCGTTACAATCGGATGTTAGAAAAAGTCCAAGGCCCTACGGCGAGGAACGAGTCGCTAGAGGGCGTGGTGACCAAGGCTAAGTGAGCCGTGGAACATTCTAATAGTTACTCCGCTTTAAAATATTAGTTTTAGATTGCCTGTGGCAACCGGATGTAAATAATGGGGAAAGTATGGCCACTTTGGTCAAATATATGGAAAAGTTATCAAAAATAACAGATGAAATATTTGAAAATCGAAGGTAAAATGCAGTTCAAAGCCCAGATTGTGTAGCAAAGATACTGCAACTCTAATTTTGGTTACTTTGTTACGGGATCGGGAGTGAAAGTAGCGTATTCCTAATTATCGCCCACGTGCATAATGCATTGGTTTCATGGTTTATAATACTAATTACGATAGATCACTTGATCACTGTCTCTGTGGTTGTCAATATTGTCAGTTATATTACACGACGTTTTTAACTCACCAATACCTCTGATCAAATGCATCCAAACGTCAGACCACCACAATTTCACAAGAAAAAAAATATCAGAACTATACGTACATACTCCATCTAAATAACCGAGAACAGTGATTAACCCATGTCTGTGGAGTTTATGCACTGGTTCGCCTATCAGCTGTGGAGCCCATAGCCGATAGGTGAACCAGTGGATTTAAAGGCCGCAGTTTATCAATCAGATGGGGGAAGGGTTCACTAGCCCTAGGCCCTAGGTTCACTAGTCTTAGCAGTGCTTAAGGTGCACTAGTCCTAGGATTAATACTAATAGTCCTAGTTTAATAGTCCTATATGGTCATAATATTATCTATGGAAATGTAGCCTACATACATCATAAGCCAGTGTCTATATTCTATAGAGACTGTACTCTGTGTAACGGAAATGATGCTTGTGTTTATACATACACATACATACATACATCCTCTTCAGTACTTCAGGCTTTGTGTCTATTGACTGCTCATTGGTGACATCCTCAGTAGAAGTATTTGTGCACATTCCAGGTGTCGCAGTCTCAGATTTGTGTTTGTGCATTGATAGTTTCAAAGGGCACTAATAATGTAGATGGCTACATTTGCACAAAATTTGGCACTAATTAGTCTCTAATTCACCTGATTTTTTCATAGAAAAACACATTTGTTTTCCAGTTTGGCCGAGCAGGAGAGACAAAGGGAATATGAAGCTGTAGTGAAGGTTCAGGCCTGGTTCCGGGCCTCCAGGACCCGAAAATACCTTGGGTAAGAAATTGTACTACTGGATGTGAATGCACTTGGTATACATGTAGCTGTAATTAATATATACATTTGTAATTAAATAAATTTTGTATTTAGATTTAACAACACAACCATGGGTTAGAAGAATAACGGGCACTTTTTATTACCAGGGGCAAAAAAAGAAGGAAATTAGAGAATGACAAAAACCTATACTGCTCAGACTGCATGAAATGTTAAGTTCAGATCCATGCAAGTACTAATTAATCAGGTTGATTTCCTTTTTCAGCCATTTGGACAGGTGTGCCCTAACAATCCAGAAAAAATGGCGAGGCTTTCTGGGACGAAAGTACTACAGACAGGTCTTGAAGGTGCATGCATGCATAATCCAAATCAGTTCATGTATTAGAGCCGTTATCTTTAAGTCTAAACTGTCAGTATCCGAGTTCTGCATGCTTGGTGTGTAGTCTTTGGTACTTTGATTTATAGCCATAGAAGTACTAGCTATAAACTGGGGAAATTATAATAGGTGTACAGAGAAAACAGCTAATGTAGCTCAGAACTTAACTGTATGTAAATTTCATACTATATACACTCATGAATTTTATCAAAATCTACCCCTTATAGTGCTTGCATTACCATATTTACAGCACCACCCCCACCTTAGAATTGCTAAGAAAATTATATCTTATATTGGCAGTCTTATGTAATTTACTTTAAAATGTCAACTTTTGTAATTTGATACTTTTTTCAGGATCAAGTCTTTATTATGAAGCTGAATCATTACAACTTTATGGCAACTAAGGTATATGTAATAAATTAAGTATTGGCTGTGAATTCTTTTCTTATATTCCATATTATGTTGTAACAATACCCTGGCCTGCCTGTACATGCACTCTAAATAAGGCAACATTAATGAATACTCAATATATCAATAAATTTCACGCATCATTTTGTTGGACATAGTTTTTTAATTCTCTAAAAAGACAAGTTGAATAACTCTTTATATAGTGATAGATGAAGTACAGACATTAATATACTGTATAATTGTGTGTGGGACTTGTAAGTAAATGGACCATGACCCTGATACCTTAGATTACCAAAACATAATTTTTATACAATATTTAATGTACACCTGTTTTTAGTTTTGAATAAACAAGAAGTTAAAAAATATGTTTGCAGATTCAGAAGGTGTGGAAAGGATTTTACTGTAGGAAATACATTGCCAATTACTACAGCCGGAAGCGCTATTTGGAAGGGCTTATGGTGAAAAATGATGAGATACGGTAGGTGAAAGATTGAAACAGTGTTTAAAAAAGACCGGCTTTTCTGAATAACATTGTTCCTTCAAAATAATACTAAAATAGACATTATATGTAAGGAACAAGGCACAGACAGTCTAATCTAGTCTCTAACTGATGCGGGAGATTTTACCACCAATTTGAGGGGTTTGGAGGATTAAAAGCTAGATATCGGAAAATCTTGAAAAAAGGCAAGTCAAGGATCTGCCCCTGGCCCACAGTCTATTGATATTGTTATGAAGGACCAATGTATTTCTTGAAAAGTCCTTAGAACTAAGGGTAATTGATTCTCCAAGAGAAGAGTGATCTGAGTTTAATCCAGCTTTGGGGGGAGGGGGGGAGGTACCCTCTAGAAACCTGAGTATAATGATGCTCTCTTCCATTGGTATCCATATGTAGTCTATATAGTTCTGTAGCAGATGCTAAGAATTCACTTTCCCTCAACAGGCTTATATATAGAACAATCATATGCCATATTAATATAGAGCTTTTTCCCATTAATTCATAACATAGCTCAAAGCATTCTTACTAATTACTCTTGCATTGCTTACTCTAATGCATTGCTTGCAGAGCTAATACATGTACCTGTAGCTAGACAACTTACCACCCTGTTAACTATACAAACCTGATACACCTGTAAGGAATTTACTAAATGAAGGAAATCTTAATTCTCAGTTTTCACTAGTCCACTGATCATGTATCAGAATAATAAGTGTAATAATTTTGTCTTATTAATACTTATACAGTGTATGTTCATATCACTGAAACATCATATCATGTTTTATGGCACCAGCTTGTTAGACTATATTGTTCTATCTGGATAACCAACACTTTCAGAAGTTAAAATAATTTTGATGTATATTTTTTATTACCGGTATTACCGTGTGTTGAAAGTGTGAATAAACTTTCTATCTATCTATCTAGGGAGTATATTAAACCCTATGGCAGGAAATTGCTCTGAATTAGATGATGCCCGCAAGAAGCAAAAAAGGCCCAAAATTGTGATGCCTTATGATTGGTGGAAGCTAATATAGTCCTGGCGAAATGAGATTGGCTAAAAGGTAGTCATATCATGATATGACCAAAGGTAGCTCAGCTTCCGAATGGAACCGACTACTGGTATTCATGTTGAGAATTTGTGATGCCAAATATTGTACTTAATATATTTATGCTTAAGTCAGTGATAGCTGTTAACCGAATATTTCTAGAACGGAGCTAGAAGATCATGTCGAACAGGAGGAGATGCTGCGGCAGATAAAGCGTGAGAAAGTGGAAAAACAGCGTTTGGATGACTATGCTGAGAAGCATCACTACTTGATCAGCACACAGGTTATGCCAGGAATCTTCAATTCCCCATATCAACAGTAAGTTTGGGGAAATAACTAAATTTATATTTGAAAACATTTCATAAGAAATGAGATCAGTTAGCTGCACTCTTACCGGGTTGAATCTTTTATTTGTAATATGGGAAGAACACTGTGAAATAACTAATTATATGTGACTTTATGTATATTTGCATGTTTTATTTTAAGGTCCATTTTAATGTCTGGTTCGTAAAAAGAATACAAAATACTCATTTTGACTTATACAAGGATACATGTACCAGCACATGTACTTGGACTTTTAATTTAGTGCTGCAACTGCTACTGAGCTGCATGCATGACTTGGTCCATGACGGCCTAAAATGCAACTGATATACAATGATTATGTTTCTCTCAGATACCCCGACGAAATGGAGTTCCACCTGCGCAATGCGAAACCCAAACCTAGCCACAAGCCCAAAGAAGAAAAGTCAAATATATTTGACCCAGGTTGGAGGAGATATGATCTGCCTCAGCGTGAGCCACTGCCCCCAGTGCAACCTAAACCACAGGTGTGGATCAAATCAACACTGGTATACATGTAGATTATATCTTACATTGATATAAATAGGAAAATACTTGTAGGACTAACCTATACATTCAGCTAATTTTGCTGGCAATAAGTAGGCTATTAAATAATATACCTGCAGTATACAATGAATGTAAATCTTGTGTAATTTTAAGATTTTATGAGAAGCTTCTACTCTTACATGACTATATGTAATTTACCCCTGATAGTCATTTCCCACCTCCCCCCAAGGGAGGCTAAATTACAAAATGTGTAGGCCAGTCTACAAATTAACAGCCTCGACGGGTTTCAGTATATTGCTCTGATATATAGTTGTGATGAAATTTCTGGGATTTATTTCAGGGGCCATTCCGCAGCCCACGTGAGGTTCAGCAACAGAGATATAAAGCCTGGCAACCATCGCTGCGAGTGGCCACCAATTTCTATTCACTGGAAGAGGCCAGGGAGAAAATGAAACAGGAAGAATGGGTGAATCGCTTGCATGACAACACGTGAGCATCAAGGAAATCTAAATATTATTCAGCTCATGCATATTGTCCTGATGGATATATACATGTAGAAACATGGTGGTGATGACCTCCCTTCGATGCCTAAAAATAGCGCATTAAAATTTTCCAACATTGGAACCTGCTTTTGCATCAAGGCGAATGTGTTTATTTGCTATTTTTGTTGCTTTAATTTTGCCTTTTATTATGTGAACATCAGACAGTGCATGTGATCCGGTACATATTCTATTTGGTTGTATATGACCTTAACTTTAGGATCGCTTACCGGTATACGACAAAAGATGTAAAAAGTAAAACCTTTTATGGATTACAGATACATGCTTATTAAATTGACTTTTTTCAGATTTCTGCCATTTAAGCGGAGAAGTAGTTGCTATGAGCCACTTCTGCATAGCCAGTCGAAATTTGGACACCCACCATACGGCACTAGATACTTCAGACATGAATATGCTGATAAATGGCTCATGAAACAGGTAAATTCTAATGTGATTGCCATTTGGTTAACCTCATCAAGGCAATAAATTGGTAATTGTAGTTTAATCCTGTATTTATCCACTTATGAGTAACTGGCAATACATCCAATCAAGTTGTAATATTTTATATTATATAATTATCAAGTATAATCTTCTTGTATAGTCACTCAATAGTCATTAACATGCCTAAAATGTAATATATGTCTACTCACATATCATGCATATTATTAGATGGATGTGGACTGTGTGTATGTCAACTTTCTGGACTTTGCATCAGTATGATAGCCAAGTCAAACATAAATAACTAAATACCAGTATATTAAAAAGAAATTTCCATCCACTTTTTTGACTGTTGAACAACTTATATAATGCAGTAAAGTCACATTATGATAAAAAATTCTGATAAAATTTCGAAAACCATCTGGAATATTGGAAGAGCTTTGTAAGGTTTCACATTAAGTAATAATGTACGTTGTATTTGACATGCCTTAAAGTTAGAATTCTCTTTGTGGTTATCCCATGCCAATGCAGAACCATTTATTTAGATTACCAGGTAATTACAGATTTCATCCTCAGTAGCCTCTGGTCAACTCTTTCACTTAGTATGTGTGCCAGTACATGTGTACTCTGTGCCAGTACATGTGTTCTTAATGTTTTTCACTTTCTCAATGTATTAGCTCTGTTCAGTCACTCGACTGCTGTCTCGTGAAGCTTGTTATACATTTGTGTCAAGTTAAAGTGTGCTATATCAAAATTACTTAATAAAAAGAGAGTAGAACTGTCCATATGGCACAACTTTCTTCACGTTTTTTATTACCATGTACCTGGTAGTAAAATACCAAATTGAAATTAATTTCTTTTTCAGTTTATGTTGTGGTACAGCTATGGCGTATGTCAGTTTGTTTAGAATCTACTATCCTTGGTGTATACGTGCAGTATATAATTATTCTAAAAATGTCGTTACATGGTAGACCATTTTAAATTTGGTATATATAGAGTAATACATTTTTTGGCAAATTTTGCACGTTAAGATTTTTACTACTACTAATAGTCATATGGTTTTGGCAGAGAATGATGCTCCTCATGACTTAGTTTCTATTATAGCCTGGTCTTACAACTCATATTCATTAGAAGAGCGTTAAATTAAACTACAAGTTTCTGTCACAAGCGTGGATCTTATATAGTTAGTAAAAGGAATCATAAAGCCATTTTCTGCGGTCTACCTTCTGTTTGATGAGTTAGTTTACTGTAGTTACTAAGCAATTCAGATAATCTGCTGCATACGTGTGTTCTCTTTTTCAGAACTTCCACTCCGTTGTGCCACCTATCCCAATATTTGAGAAACTAAATGACACCTACTCCCAGGGACAGGTCTAAATTGTTGTCAAGGTCAAGCATGTGAACTATACTGAGAAATATTACCACGGTCATGTGATCGCCACTGCTGCAGTGATGTTAGTATGGTGTTATGCTTCATGGATATTCACATCATAATATTGACAAATTGTATATATTTTAGTCAATAAATGAACTTTAGATGTTTACTGCTGTATCCACTACTTGGACATATTATTTACTAGTAGCATATGTCTGTCTGGCAGTGAAACCTGTATATAAAGACCACACTGGGGACCAATATACACAGGTGGTCTTCAAATACAGGTTCAATAACATATTAAGAAATATAACCCAGATGCTCTGCAAAATTTATATGGTCCTTAAAGCCAGGTAGTCATCATATATACAATTTGTTTCATAGATGCAACTGTATGTTAGACAATTAAAGTGCACAAAACAATAGAGTGGTCCCTCTCTTAAAGAACATTCTCTAGAAGCATGTAATGTGAATGCATGATCACCAAAGGACACCTCAGAATTGTTTTACAAAAGGGCCGCCCCTATTAGAGGGGAACTACAGCATTCCACTTAATATATGGAAATTTAACTTGAATCTTTACTAATTCAATGAGAAATATTTAGGGGTAAATTTAAAGTGCATATTTTGTCCACATGACATGTAGTACATTACGGGGCACAGGATACGTAACGGTATGATGTGACAAATTTGAAAATTGAACTCTAGTTGACGTTTCCAGACTTCAAACTTATATTAACAAATGAAAAGTAACATGAACCAATACACACCGCAAATTGTATACATGTAGTATGTACAACAGTTACAACCTTGATGAGATGAACCTTGACCTAAAATAAATATCTGAGCTAATGTAGGTGGGTTGTGGGTTTGTAACAGATTGATGTAATATATATGCATATAAGGTGACTTTGTGGAAATATGATACACGATTATACAAAAACCTAATGGCCACTGTTGTTGCTGGCACAATTGTCAATCAGATTGACCATCTGTTAGCGGGGCAAATATCTGTGCAACAGTAGCAGTGACAAGCTCTCAAGTCCGACGTATCACAGACTAGTAGACTGAATATAGTGTCACAGAATTTATGAGACAGTCTGTTAACCATACAGGAGTTGATGTGCCCATTTTGGTCATGCAGTATCAGAGTTATGCCCCGGCTTCCTCTTCCGATTTGTCCTCTGTGTTTTCCCACTCCGTCAGGAGCTCAGACGTGACTTCAGTGAAGAGTCTGTCCCAGTCCCATGGTTTGTCCTCCTGTAGGGGATTAAAAAAAACTTATCAGTACTGGCTATAGTCTGTTGGGAAGTGATTTATACCAATAATAATAATATAGATAATATATACAAAGGGAAACCTGGTGAATGTTGCTCTTTGTTTCACTTCAAATGTAAAAATCACTACATGTATATCATAAATGTATATACAGACATACAGTACTAATGTACTACAATCTAGCCTAGTCAAATATTTCATAAGAAGGCAGTTAATTTCATAAAATACTACATAAATGTGAAACCAGCACTATAGCAATTATATAAATTTGTGACTTTGGGTCCATTGTTTTAAAGGAACTGGCAGTGCATGCGCATAGTGAGTATACCCCGGGGTACCTAATGTCAACTAATTCTCCATTGCCGGAAGTGACATCTTTTACATTGTGAGACAGAGACTAACCTCTTTGACATCTGCTTCTGATGACATTCCTTTGCTAAGCAACTTGAGATCAATTTCCCCATCCTGGAAAACAGAGGAATGAGTAAGCTAGCATTTAATACACGTAGATTGTAGATCTACTTTGGCTTATTCTATTTTAAAAAGGACAGGAACTCTATTGGAAATGTGTTGATGGGGATGGAGTTACAGATATACTAGTAATTATAAGTGGATGGGTAGGTAAATTTGACATGGGGCAGTAGAGTATATGTACATTAAAAAGCATGGGGGGGGGGCCATATTTTCTACCCCTCCACCCTCCATTACCCGCTACATTTTAAATGGATTACGGTACAGTATCCCTTAACTAGGTAAGGTAAGATGTAGTAAAGTGTCAAATTCACTCTGTAACAATAGCATGATTAGTACTGCTTCACCCAGATAGCTTACCAGTACATGTAGGTTATAATGACTACAACTCAGGTTAATGCCCAAAATGCCACCAACAGGAAGCATTTTACTAATTAGTTTTGAGCGTGACCATTAAACATAGTTTGATCAAAGCATAATGCAATGCAATCTAACCCAGCTGGACTAAACTAATATATTAAAGTTTGTTTTTTTTTTAATATCAATCACCCATTAGTTGCATGCTTAATCTGTTAATATGACACAGAAGATTAAGCTACATGTAGAAAGAGATCTTGGTTAGGATTTAATATAATAAATTGAATCTTCACTGCCACTTTCAGATACAGTCATGTTCGAGCTATACCTCAATACCGACATCATATTAATTACAATTAAAACACTATTGGATGGCCAAAAGTTATGCACCTACAGTGCTAAATTATTTCAGATTTAAGACCTGAGAATTAAGATCAATTCAGTCTCTACCATTGGTGATCTTTAAGTCTGAGGTTCTACAGTATTGTAAATACGCTTACCAATGTCAGGAAAGCTGCGTGCTGAAGTAAATCATTGTCCAACTCCCGATATGTGGCAACCCGATTAACTGCAATGCTGTAACGGAAAATGGATGTAGGTATAGTCAAACCTGCTGTAAGACCACCTGCTTATAAAGACCACATTTTACAGGTCCCCAGGGGTATAGTTTCCATGTTATTGAACCTGCATATAAAGACCACCTGTGTATATGGGTCATATTTTGTTGGACCCCTAGGGTGGTCTTTGCATTAAAAGCGTAATCGATCACTCTATTACCCATAACCCACACTTGCTAACAGATGTAATTCCAAAATAAATTACTCTTCTGGAACCTTCAGTTATTATAAAGTAAAACATTCAAGCCATAAAAATTAAGGTATACATATATTTGCACAAACAGAATGCAAAGATGCATGCATGCATGTTGCAACTTTCACTGGCAATATATTTTGACCGCTTTGCATATATTTTGAAATATAAATAATATTACCAGGACACAGGTAAATATCACAGTTAAAACAGTACTGAGTTTTAGTATCAGGGGAAGTTGTGCTGTTTTTTTTGGCAAACTGGACTGGTACAATTGTAGTCCCAGTGGACAAACTCTGCATTGTTACAAGTTCAATGTACACATGATGTAGGTTCATTGAAGTTAATGAGCATGCAGGAACATACCGTAGATGCTCACAATGATTATTAAAGCCATCCTTGACTCACTTTGGTGCCATAGCAACCTGCGTGGTGAGATCATCCTCTTGTTGATCCTCCAGATCCGGAATAACTGGAATGTCTGGATACAAAACATGACACGTACACTGAGTGCAGTCAGGATTGGAATTACTAATCATATTTCCATACACAGTAGAGCATTTCTCGAAAACCCACCCTTCTGCCAGAAAAACGTGGACTGTGAAGACGAGTAGCCTCCAATGACAACAGTTACTGCAATTCTGTTGAAAAAATGTGAAATGTCTTTGAGCCCTCCAATACTATGCATGCTATGATTTTGCAAGACAAAATGGCAGTATGGCGGTCACTGCGATTTAAGACCCCTACATAGAACAAATCCATCTATTTTAAGACCAGCCATCAACGACACAAGTCATTATCTTAAATATCCCTCCATTTTCAGACCACCTTCAATTTGAATGCAGGGACCACTAGTCTCTCAAGACAGGTTTCACACTACATAAGTAAATAGCAGAGCTGTGTGATAATAATCTCTGTTGCCATATATGTAGTCCAATACATACAATCATTGAATCTCAAGTGCAGTCTCACAATATTAATCTCTGATATATGAATTTACATTTGTATATATATGTATATCATGTGTACATTAACTTACACTAGTATATATATACATGTTTGTAATATTAACAATCTCCAAAACATTAAACTTGCACTGGTACATATGACACATATGTATAGTATTATATATATTAATTTACAGAGGTATATATTTGTATGTATGACTGTAAATTTGGGGAATGGTCTGTGATGAGCATACAAACCAATAACCGATGTTACCTGGTTCTGTTGGATCAAACAATCAAGGATACCAGGTTTATGACAAATGAAAAGAAAACAAAATACCTTGCAGATTACCATGTGTTAGTAATATTATGTATTCTAGATAAAAACACATGAAATAACCAATATATATGACAAAATTATGAAAAAGCATACATGTACAAAACCAAGTACACATGTACAGATGTCTTAAAATTTAACTTATACAATCAGACAAAAATTTCACAAACAACATAGATAACTCACATGGATTATACACAATGTCTAATATTTCACCGCAAGTGATCATCGTCAAAGCAGTAAATGTAATACCAATATTGTACCAGCTAGGTATTGACGGAATAATACAGCAAAAAACACATCAGGTTACAATACATATATCCTACTAGTATCATTTGTCAAAATAATTACCAAAAAAACCTTCATTCTAAGAATCAGACATACAGCCCATCACAAAATACGTTTTGCAAGAACATTTCAAATGAAGAAATACAACTAATTAAAAAATATATAAGCACCAGCCTAATACTATACAACATTGATCTATTATACCTTCATCTGAATCATCCTTGTCCAAGTTTTGTGGCTTCAGGCGCTCACTGCAATAAATGTTATTCTTTTATTAAAAGCCGAGCTATATTAATTTAACAATTCTAATCTCTCTTTTTTTTTTAAATTTAATAAAAGAACCTTTGTGTGAAGACCACCCATAGTTAATGCCATAATTCTTAGACGGCCTTATTTCTGAAAGAATTTGTAACAGTGGTCATGTGAGTAAGTTTTTGCTGCCCAAATATCGACCATCACACAGAGAGGTTCCATTGTACACAGATAAATAAATTTTGACAAAATACTGTACCTAGCTATGTGTGCATAAAACCTAAATTAACATATTTACATAACCTACATGGGAAGTGCACATGATTGGGAAAGTTACACCTGACTTGATATTTATTATTGAATGGCAGTTAGTCATATTTCGATGTTATGAATTATGATGCAAAATATTTATGGATAATGTACCCATATAACAATCTAAATTTGAAACTAACACAAAATCAAGGACTACAAATGGAAAACCATGAACAGAACAAATAATCTAAACCAAGTATTACACCTGTTGAAAGATGATTCAACTTTTAGGGAAGCTAATCAGCTTTGATGAAACTTATGCAAAGTCTCTACTTACTCATCATCAGCATCATCGTCTTCCGTCATATCCCTTCTCCTGAGTCGGGTAAAGGGGAATTATAAAAGTATTGAAAAATACAATAAGTTATTAGATGTAGTAACAGCTTTAGTACTGGTAATAAACACTCACTACTTTTACACAAGTATATTCCTTTGAAGCTGGACAAATGTTACAATACATTGTAATTCAAATTTATTTATCGGGTTATTGTCGCATTGCGATTACCAAATGGTTAGAGCGCCGGACTCCCAACCACAAGATCGTGGGTTCAAGTCCCGCCAAAACCAGTTGACTCATCAAAAACCATCCCGCGTAGTCTATGGATGATGACAATGGTGCCTCAGTTCACTCAACCATAAATGGGTATATGGCTATAGACAGAGATGGCAATTGTACTTGGATTATTTGTAGCGCATTGAAGCATGTAAGCAGGTGTACTGCCAGAGTTGAGCAGGTGATGGAATTGTAACAGGTCTGCCAGGGGTAATAATATGTAAAGCACTTTGAGCTAGCTTCAGCAAGGAAAAAGTGCTTTATAAGAGCTGCATATTATTATTAAATAAAAAGGTAACAATAAATACAACAGATGCTATAGTTTCAAGAGAAACAATAAAGCTAGGGACTCATATTCCAGTTTTGTCTTTAGTTGGTTCATTTAATATATAATTTAACCATTAACATTTCTCAGATATCATACCTAGATGTGGTGCTTGGGTCTCCCCAGCCACTCATCCGCCGTGATGGTCGTGGCGGCGCATCTGGCTAGAATTAGAAATACATACAGCAGCTTTAAGCATATGTACCAGGACAGACACTGAAGACTTAAAGGAATTAAATTTAAACTTTAGAAGTTGAGTACTGTATATATTACCAGGATTAGAAAAATTTATAAATTCGCACGAATTTATATATTCTCACCGTGAGGTGTCAAACCGTAACTCAATTCGCTAGGGGGACCGTGGCCAGGAGCCACGGCATAGAGTTATGGTTTGACACCGATTAAGTGATGAATGTGAAATAATAATAATATACTTAAGAGAACAACTTATCAGTAAAGCAACTGTCACTGTGTATAGCAAGAAACTGTTATTTTGCAGTAGCCCAGCCTCACATTTCATAAATTAATAACACTTGTATCCTGAACGTTGTAAGTCATTCCTTTTGTAAACTTAGCCAGAATAGTATTATATACTTTTCAGTTCAATGAAATGAAGGTTATGCTCCGTTTTTTCTCACCCCTCTTGCTGGCTTGGTTTCCATGGAAGCCATTTCCTCAGTTCCTCCATCTTCCGCTGCCGCTGTCTCCGACACATCTTGCTCAGCTTTCCTGGCTCGGCGCCCAGTTTTGGCAGACTAGTAAAGCATGAAAAATAATTAAGTTACATCACACACTGCACTAAACGTTTCACTCTATTAATCACATGAATTAAATGCAGAACTTGTTACATATGTCCTGCTGAAATATTTTCAAATAAGGACATACACTATTTGATACACCTGAGCATTCACAGCTTAATTGCGAATGGTTTCTGAATCAAACTATGTAAACTGGACTATTACTAGGTAGAAGACCTGTCTCCTACAAGCCAAGTTCTAATCTTTGACACTTTTTGGTGGTCATACAGCTTGCACCTGCCAAGTCCATCAGAAATGGCAAAAAGCTGTAGGCGAGTCAGGTATTCTTAAGTAAGTATATGCCTCTATGTTCATTCATTCATGAATAAAATGAATAAATGAATTATCTAGGTCATGCTTGTAGGGGTTATTCAAATTGGTATAACCAGAAAACTGCGAGCTATTACTGAAATGTTTGTTGTACTCATTCCTACTGTTTTTGTGTGGTTGATACTTGTGACTTTTTGATAAATATGCTGCCTACCAGACTGAGTTAGTGAGTATCCGTCTCTATACTACGTAGGCTAGCTGCCTATGGGATTTTAGTACACACCTACTGGACTCTGTATCACGCAATACATTATACAGAGAGCAATACACAACCTAGCCGGAGACGACGTTCCCAGGTCAAATACACTTTCTGATAGTTTTGAGCGAGGTTCCCCTCGCTCACCAGTGCCTGCTAGGCAAACTCCACCACTATGGAATTCATGGGAACATCCACAGTTGGATTTCTTCATTCTTAACGGATCGCAAACAATGTGTCATGGTGGATGGCGATCACT
>JAAUYG010211319.1_pt1 | contig 15140 bp, 12 predicted proteins | sample 7278091 | NCBI WGS metagenome assembly JAAUYG01 (sample SAMN14350201, study PRJNA611818) | marine sediment metagenome | isolation source: surface marine sediment (0.6m) | place: French Polynesia: Moorea | collected 2018-08 | reverse complement strand
TGCCCTACCCGCCGCTCTGCCGATCTCTCCCACTTTTGCTCCCTTGTGGGGTATTGATGGACGACCCCCCCCCCCCCACACCCACACACACACAACACACACCACCGTGGAATTCTCGGGAAGTATCGTCTTTCATCGGGTCTCTCCGGACGCAAAAGACGGTCTCATGTCACCATGGCCTTTGTTATGCTGACAAGAGAAGATCTCGTCTCCACAAGACGACCGTGGTGTCCGTTCCTGAGAAAGTCAAGAACCCGAAGAACCCAAATTTGGCATTCTCTCCTTGCTATCTCTTTATACATGTAAGACCAATATAAATTGAGCAATATACCGTACATGTAAACTGGAAATGACAATTCCCACAGAGCAACCGATTTAATTCAACCTGGCCATATTTTTATGTCTCGTTAATTCATTTCAAAATTATTCTAATTATATATCAAATTAAACAATGAACAGATGTTTTAAAATGGGAATTTTGAAACTTTTAAGTGACATGTAATTTGCTATAATCACATGCAATAATGATTGGTCCCGCTTTTGGAACCAGGCGTCGACCATGGCCTGGTACATGTAATTTGCGATAATCATATGCGAGATGCAATAATTGTGGTTTGTCCTTCTTTCGGAACCAGGCGTGGACCAGAGTTCTACCGAGGGACAGACCTACATGTACACGCATAAGCTCTCCCTGATGCGTCCTATAAGCTCTCCCGGTTATAAAAGGGTATCTGGTGCGAGTGGCCACGATATCATCCGCTGTAGTAACGTTCTGGGCTTTCTGGGTACCACAGGCACACCAGAGGTCCCGTCTGGTGACACCCCCTCCCCCCCCCCCCCCAACGCCCCATTCCCATACCCTCACAAGGACACATTCTGTATGGAAGGCCATCCCGGTAAATCTACGATAGCCGAGTGGAAGGTTGGCCACATTGGTGTTCCGATGACGTTCCCAGGGTAATGCCGAACCTGTGGGACATTATAGGAGACAGGACTAATATGTCACAATAGCCACTTGTCCCAGGAGCGAATACCATAGGCATCATAGGAGGAGTGTTGTTTCTGGAATCAGACATGGGATTTAGATTTTTTATGCCAGCACTCCTTCACAACATGGAAACGGCTTGGATTAATGTTGTTTAGGGAGTTGTTATTGCAATGACCACGGAAGTCTCAATGTCAGAATGTCACAGTGATACAACTGTTAAAGCAAGACTGCTAATTCAAGACTTGAACACTTGAACGACCGTTGTTTGTATATACATTGTGGCTAAAGTGCTGAAAACTTCAGAATCTGAGAATCCGCATTGGTTGGGAATCTTACATGTATATACACTACACAAAAAAGTTAAGGATGTTAAATATCCTTAACTTTTTTGTGTAGTGCATATATGCACTGTGGCACGCATGGCAAATATGCACTAGATAAAAAAGTTAAGGATATATAACATACATGTACTTGACTTTTTGTGTAGTGTATATAATAAGCTGTTGATGCATTTTGATTTCCCGGTCTCCAATATTTAAAAAAAACTAAAATATTTATATTTCCACGGTCTGAGATTCTATTGCTCTATGTTTCTTTGTTAAGTTCGCAATCACAACACCTAACAATTCGACTTCTCATCTTTGTTTCAGATTCCGGGGCAGCCGAGCGGTTAAATAGTGTTCGTCTTTCCTTCGAACCCATAACCCGTAAGCAAGCATGGAATGGGATACCAGGGTGTGGTCCTTCTTCATCTGGCTCATCGCCACCGTCCTGTTCCTCTGCGGCTTCGCCACTCCCTACGACATGATCGGGAACCGCCACTCAATCCGGATATCCTTCGGGGGTGACGTGATTCCAGGAGGGGCCAGGTTCGGCCTTTGGGGAGAGACGCCTGAAGGTGAGCTTTTTAAGAACGGATTTAATCGCCTCGCCGGGATGTGTTAGAACCACAAATGTACTTGTTAGAATGCACGGCTGCTTTCTCTAATGAGCCTTCAATCCGAGGCCTGGAGTACAATTTCCATACTGGGCGGGGCTTAAGTAAATACGTACATGTAGTAACTTTTTATTCGATGAATATGTCGTATACACTACAAAAATACTCAAATATTGTTCCAGTATTATGCCAACAGAACTGAAGCTGTGAGCAGCTTAAAAGTTAATGAAATTGTGACCATGGATTATTAAATAATTACTGACTATCTGAGATACATGTAGCTTGTATTGACTCATTACTTGATCATGTTGATATTAAACTCGATTTCAATTATCATATTCCATTGTATGAGACATCGTAGTTAGTTTTTTTTTTCTCAGTTATGAAAAGCTTCAATTAGTGTTACAGTTTGTGTACCCCCTCCTACATGTATAAGTAACGAAATATCCCCTCCCTTCTACATATATAAGTAACAAAATATAGTTATAGTTTAAACTGCATTCTCTTTCTCATCTGTTGGTCAGTCATTCAGTGGATGGTAAAAATTGATGAAAGGTTCGTGACTTTGGAGCAGGTTACATGCATGACATGGGAGCGCTATGACGCTGTCAGTTCAATACCAGTCGCCTTTGCTTACCATTCACGTTCGGCAGAATGAGAGAAATCCCCCCAAGTAGGACATCACCGCAGAACTCGTCAGCATATATTACTTCTGTGGGTGGTACAAGCCTTTCCCTTTACTGCATGGACGCCAAAAAGCATAGCGAGCTGAAATTAAGACAAAACGGTCCACCTTGCCAACAGCCGCGGTGGTGAAAAACGTAGAGGCGCTGGCCCAGTATCCTGTATGGCATTTGAATGTTTTTGTTTGATGGAAATGACACTGGTGCGAATCGCACCCGTGCCCCCTACTTCGTCGAAAATCCCCTGCGTCTGAGTGATCGTTTTACACTGATGATGAGCCAGCACGAGATTAACCAGTCGTTTGGATTATCCAACCCGATGCATACCCATACCCGGTCGAAACTAGGCAATAAAGATAACCGCAGGGAAAGAAATAAAGGGGCTAATATAGTGTTATGTAGCCTACATTATAAATATTATCCAGTGTTATCAATATTATTCATTGTTCCAGGTGAACCCAGTCTGCTGACTGAGCGTATTCTACTCTCCCTGACCGTTGGATTGGCACTGGCCACGCTAGTGGGTTACATCCTGCTCATGAGGAGGCAGAACATAATCGTCCAGATCATCGCCTTTGTCGCCCAGATCATTGGAGGTTGGTACATTAGAGTTACATTGGAACTTGTAAAATGTAACCTTTGTTAAACTTTAAAGTATTATTTAAAAAGCAAACAAAAAAAAAAAAAAGATTAAGGTAACCGCCTGGGATTATAATGCCGGTATTTCAGTTATTGGGACTTTTAAAAGAGTGAAATGGTTTGGGGGATTAAGCCCTCAGCCTCATGTATGGGGCGATGACATGTATATGTACAGTGCAATCGATTAGGATAACCTCCTTAGTTTTGATTACGAGTATGATTGTGACTAATTATGATTACAATGTTATTTATATAAAATAGTACATGGGTATGATTATGATTGCATGTCAAACTTAATCGATTACATTTACATCTGACGTTTAACTTGTTAACTGAAAAGTGGCACTCAAGCTGTTAATTTTGTGATTAATTAACAGCTTAAGCGTTTGTTATTGGGTTTTCTAAATCAAATTCCGCACACGAGAACGATGGAATACATGTAATTACAGCAACAGCCACAACAGCAATAAGTTAGATTCATGTATTTCAAACAGTACATAACATAATGTACATGTAGATGCTTGAGTACTGGGAACTATCTAACATTTGCAGTGTACAATGTAAAACAGAAACTACAAAGTCGAACCTTCATTATTTAAGACTGGCATTTTGGCGATAGCCGTGGTCTAAAAGTGTACTATGCATGTAAATATACACACACACATGTACATGTGTATAGAATGTAGTGACATGGTATGTGTATTTTATAATCTTTCCCACTAATGTATTTGATACCATATACTTTCCATTTCTTGAGCCTTATAGTATTACCCAAGGCCATAAAAACAACAAATAAAACTAACAAAACAGGACACCCCAAGTCACCAGTCCCATAAGTATCGAACCACTTCGTTTTATTATTCAGGGTTGCTCGCCATTATCGCCATAGCGGTGTACCGCGGCTCCAGCGACCAGCTAGGAGAGGGTTTCTGGATGGTGGGGATGGCCGGCGCCCTCTACGTCGTCAACGGTATTGTCCTCATCTTCATGCCCATCATGGAATACCAGGTGCCCTCGTGGAAGTCGACCAGCGACGGCGGCAAGAAGCCCAAAGAGAGTGTAGCTCTGCTGAAAATCAAGCAGCGAAACGCCGATTCCAGCGCGTGAGGGGAGTTTTAGTCTTAGGAAATGGGAGTCGTCGGTGGGATTTTTAGGGTGTATTAAAAGAAACGTTATGAATGAAGCCCGAGAAGAAGGGAGAGATAAAGCTAAATTCATTCAAATTAATAAAAAAGCCCTTTTTAAATGATAACGTTAAGGTTATTGTCTGTATTTTTTTTTTTTGGTCTCCAATGGCTTTTGGCGTGCAAACAAGTTGAATACTCTGCATGTGGATCTGTAGTGTTTGTATTGGTGTTTCCAAGTAAGAGATGCACTGCATGTACATGTATGCCGCACAATTATACATGCATTGGGAGCATAGTGGACATAGAAAAAATCATCTCCCTGTACTAAAAGTGTCATTGAAAGATCTATGAGCGTTGAGTAGTTTCCCTTCTAAGGCAAAAAATGCATCCCTGGGTCTCAGGTCGGCCTTGCTTTATAGATTGTATTGCTATGTCTTTCTTATTTTTACGGCCTTGCCCGAGCAAGTATTCATGTTGCTATTTCTGCAGTTTGCGCCTCCACTGTGTCTGTCTGCGGAAAGTAGTTGATTAACGTTGAATATAGACGCGTCCGGTATTTTGTAGGTGTCCTCTGATCATGTTACACACGCCGGCGGGGTTTGTAAGGGGGTGGGCGTGTATGTAGGTATTCGTATTGTATCGAACACTTTAAGAGAGCGTGTGTGTACACGTGCGTGTAATGTTCCATGAGTTCCATGTAGAGAACGTATTTCAACAATATGCGCATATATGTCTGTGCAGACATGTAGAAAGTACTTTGTAGAATAATATACACTTTTAACACTATGCACATTAATACCCAATTGCCGCACTACATGCACATTGTAGCTACGCAAACAATGTCACGCCTACGCTGTATTGTTTAACTAACAAACTGTTTTCATTAAATAGCGCCCCTCTCCCATGTTTGTTCAAAATTTGGGCGTTATTTTTTTACAGATGGCCTCTTAGAGTACCTTTTAGTTTTAGTAGTGTGGGTTGATTGAAGCGACGTGTGTGAATTAACAATCGGTTGGACACCATATTATAGGCTCGTCTACATTTACCACATAAAATAACACATTATTGGAAACAATACATTAAAGATGTAACAGATCAGTCAACGTTGCTGTTATATGTGTATCATATGATCTGTTAAAATCCATGTTACAGTGTAGTTTCTATATAGCGACGTAGATAATTATGTACAGATTAAAAGTTTATATTACGAGGGATTTAATGCAAAGAGTTCCAGCGATATCTGAGATAACGCATAGACAAATATATACAAACCCTTGTACTGTACAATGGCAAGTTTCACCGGCGAACTCGTAGGTCCGACAGAGTTGCTCGTACATGGTTTGGTATTAAAAGAAAATAGAATACTATTACCTGTGACTGACTGGTGCAAGAATGTGTTGAAATAAATGAGATTACTGTTTGGAACTGCAGAGTTTGCGAATTTATGGAAACAACCGTGCATTTGCATTGAATGGTGATAGGATAATCTTGGACAATTCTGTGCTTCTGCTATATCACCAATTTCGCCACTATCCAATTATATTAATTTGTGGAGTTGGCTATTGAACATTTAAGCAAGACTGTCAAATTCCTAAATTAAACTACACACGTTGTATAAGCGCATGGACGCTAATAAAGATTCGCCTGCGCTGTGTTTCTGCACTGCTCAGAAGATCTAAATGAACACAGTACTGGTACCTTATTCCTTAAATCTTTGAGTAATATACATGCCTAAACATGTACTCATCCTGACTTTGATCCAGCCACTGCATATATAAACATATACTAAACATTCATCGTGACCTTTGCTCAACCATTGCATTTATTATCTCTTAGTTATACATTCCTCCCTACTTGTCCAGATATTGTATTTATGAACCTACAATACATGCATTTTCACTTTTGTCCAGCCATTGCGTTTAATACCTATATGGTACATGTTCCTCCTTACTTGTCCAGCTGGTGCTTTTATAAACATATTGAGACATTTAGCCTCACTTTTGTCCAGCCATTGCATTTATAAACGTAGAACACATCCTCACTTTTATCCAGCCCCTGCATTTATAAACATTACGCACTCATCCTCACTTTTATCCACCCATTGCATTTATAAACATAACGCATTCATCCTAACTTTCGTCCAACCATTGCAGCATTTATAAATATAAGGCATTCATCCTGATCACTTTTGTCCAGCCATCGCATTTATAAAAATATACCCCACGTTAATCGTGACTTTGTGCATCCGTTGCATGCATAAGCAGTCCAATTCCTTCTGCTTGCGGTTCACTTAACTTACTCTATTTCAATCAAGGGTTTAAACTCATATTTTAGTCGTACAATTCACCGTAGCAGACAGGAGCAGTGTGTGTTCAACACCAGAGACCCATGTTCGTGACAGACCTCACCGCCACCGTGTGACCCTAAGATCGTGCACGATACCCCTATGCAATTCTACCGCTACTGCTGCTGCTCCTACTACTATCACTACTACTACTACTACCACCACCACCACCACCACCACTACTACTACTACTACTACTACTGCTACTGCTATTGCTACTGCTACTACTACTACTACTACTACTACTACTACTACTACTACTACTACTACTCTAGCACTTCTACTACTATAGTACTACTACTACTACTCTAGAACTACTGCTACTCTACTTTGTCCAAGTCATTTAGTTCCACTAGTAGGACTCTCCTTGCTCACGTTAGTTCCCGGTCACATCCTCGGCTCAGTCTCACAGTTTTCTTTCAGGTGAAACAATTCATTCCGTTTGAGTTTACCATGATGGGCTACCTGGAACGCCTGAGCTTTTACCTAGAAAAACAAGACTTCTGCAACAAAGCACAATTTGACATCTGGCCACCTTTAGAGGCCTTGCGGCCTGTAGTGGGGCCTGACTCTGTATCATGTGTGGCCACTTGTTCGGGAGAAGGTAATTTAAATGTTAATGCATTCAGTCGCATTTACTCCATACGCTATACTAAAATAGGTAATATAAGTCATCTTTTAGCTCAGACTGGACTATTGTACTGTACAATTGGTCAGGGACTGGGGAAGAAAAAAAACTTTAATAATTTGTCTGGTTAAGTTGTATATAGGAATGGATTGTTTTACTTGTGGAATGGGATGAACGTTGTGTGGTTTTGAAGCTACTGTACATGTACTCCAGCCTTTGTGCAAAATACACAAAGTACACCGGAACGTTTTGCATATTCGTGTTGATGGGGCGGAAACTTTACCAATAGCAACATTGTGCACTAACTGTAGAGATAACAGTGAATTCATTTGTTTCAGCTGATTTCTGTAGTCGACAGGTATTGGGTTTGTATGCAAGTTGGGGAAAGGAATATTCGAAAAAATAAAATATTTATTCGTTTCAGGTCTAGTCTGTGAACCAGTGTATTTTACCCACATCAACACTCCGCAAGCCTTTAAGAGGTGAGTGAAAATGAGGTTCTACTGTACTTAGTCTATTGAAGATACATTTACATGTACTATTGTGTGTATTTATTTCCATTTCATACTTTTTCCTCGCTTCCTGATCTTCTATTTCGGTTTCTTCTTCTTCTTGTTCTTCTTCTTGTTCTTCTTCTTCTTCTTCTTCTTCTTCTTCTACTACTACTTCTTCTTCTTCTTCTTCTTGTTCTTCTTCTTCTACTACTTCTTCTTCTTTTCTTCTTCTTCTTCTTCGTCGTCGTCGTTATCGTCGTCGTCTTCTTCTTTTTCGTGTACTATTATATGCCCAGTAGTGCAGCATAATCAGGGGCTACATGTAAATACGTCAAATATCTCCTGCAATGTCTTAATTGCCCCAGTAATGGATCCGTGTGTTGTCATATGAACATGCACAGTAGCTTATATGCATCATAGTATCCATGTGACATCGTCTCAAGAGATCCCATGTTTCTGTCCATGCCATGTGGCCACGCTGAACATACATGGTAAATTGCACCTTTCTGACTGGCTGCTTGATAACCTGATCGTTCTCTGTCTCTCAATTTTAACAGTCTCCGAATCTCTCTCCCAGTCTGAACTGGTCCTGTAGCAGTTTGCCCCTTGAGGACGACCCGCTGTACCCTGGGGTGGAGGGCGGATCCCCGTGGCGGAGGGCGGCCTGTTGGGGGCAGGGCCGAGAGGCTCTGTTCAGCTGTGCCGGGGGTAGGGCGGGACTCAGGAGATTGTGCCCGTGTCGGGGGTACAGAAAACACCAGATAGCTATGCCGGCTTGAAATCTCATCAAACCTTGCTCTGCTCCTCTAACTGCACGCTGTCTTCGCATCTTTCGACCCATGTGTTCAAATTCGATGTATAGACACATATACAAATGTATAAGAAGACTGACAGAAGGCGCTGTCCTAGTGTCAAAACATTTAAGGCTTCATGCAAGTGTGACTTTTGAGCATTTAAAAATGTTCACATTTGATTGTCGAGAAGACTTTAAGTGTCTTATCGAGAAGACTTAAGTGATGTTGCAAATTTGAATAATGAGCTTCAGTTCTGTGTTAATATTTTTTATTTATTTATTTATCTTTTTTTTGGGGGGACTGGCCCTGGATAGCATGATAGTGTGTAATATGGATGTTTATTTGGAATGAGGGAATTTTTATTGTTCGTGGCATATACATGTACTTCCAGTTTCATTTGTACCCATCTCTCTATGGATATATTTTTTTCGGGTCAGATAATTTGAGTGTTACATTTTACACATATAGTTGTTGGCCTATGGTTTCCGTCCAGCCGTTTATGAGATACACGTACAGTACATGTAGTGACGTGTGCAATGTATGTAGTCTGTGCAGTATATATTCAGTGTATGAGGTGTAGGTGTATACATGTAGCTGTTGTAATGTATGCCTTTGGCTTATGTGGTAGGAATTCTAATTATTGCCAATAATGCTGAATGACCAGTCATATGATGTGGTCAGTTTCAACCGGTTCATAAGTTGTATTTGTATCATTGTACGTTGTACATGTATCAAGCGAAGCTCTCAGCCCGAGTCGCGCCATTCTAATATACATGTAATATAACCGAGTGATGCCGAAACAAAGAGTTGGTTTGTAATCCAATGAACTAACAGCTACATATAATATGCATGCTTAATAAACCTTTGTCCAGAAGGTATTTATCGGAAGGGTGTATCAGACTAGTCATGTACTTGGCTTTCTATCTAGCAGAGTACCTGCTGGACGTATAGTTTTATTCCAAGTTGCCACTTAGTCATACCGACTGCAATTTTGAATGGTTAAGACCGAATGTGGTCAATATGGTTCTGGTATATTGCATAGATTGGTTATCATTTGATAACTATTTTGATCGTATTAGCAGCGCTCTTTCTAATTACAGTCACACCTGCTCTAAAGACCACCTGTATATAAAGACCACCTGCGTATAAAGACCACAGGTCCCCTGCAGGGGTATACTTTCTATGTTATTGAAGATGCATATAAAACCACCTGTATATAAGGACGACATTTTGTTGGTCCCTAGGGTGGTCTTTATATACAAGTTTCACCGTAGTACCACACAAATTACACAAACACACGTGTCTTTATACCATGATAGTTCGAGGTGTACAAGATGTAGGCGGCTGTGTGTTTTATGGCAAATTTTCAATACGTGATAAGCATTATGCATCTATGTACGCGCAATAAGCTGTGCGGGGTGGGGTTGGGGGTTGGGGTGTGCCACACAAAGCCCCATCTCTGTGTCAAAGTGTTCTCTAGTTGCTCAATATCTATGATATGTCATTACTCGACGGCAGTAGTTCTTTGAATAAAGAGAAGGCCAATGCATATGTTGAGTTATCTTTATCTTTAAATCATATTTAAAACGTTAATTTAAAGGCGTTATAAATGTGCATATGTGACTCTCCGTATTTACATGTACCTGGCCTACAAATGTTTCTCTATGATTTGCTCTAATTAAAGGATCACGGACCTTGACGGCTGTTTGCTCTATCACCACAAAGCAAAGCGCAAAAAAATAAATTCCTGCCATTCCCGGATTTTGGTGTGATTGTTTGGCTTTCGTTGTTTTTCCTTCGGACACATTCCCCCTGAGTGCAAAGAAAACAGATTTTTTTTTCACTTTCAAAATTCGAAGTGGTAAATTTTGTGTGGACTCTCCCTGGGAACCTTTTGATTAAACGCTTTGTTGGAATAGAGAATTATAGAGCAAGTCTACAATAATTGGAAACAGCATTTCTCAGTGCTCCACATAACCACAAAATATTCTTAATCATCTCAGTTCAAAATTATTATCTCTCTTGTTTAAATTTCTTGCTATTGAGGCTCAAAATTTCGTAGATTTCTTTCTACGACCAGGCATCATGTGTTTATTTTTTCATAGGGCGTTCAATTTAAGTATTTTAGTTTTTATATGTAACAGGGCGTATGTAATATGGACTATTGGCAAATGCCCTATACCCAGAGTAAAACAGAGTACTAGCCAAGCGGACAGCTTGTCCGACTACTGTGTTGACTGAAAAGGTACATGTAATTCCTGAGTGCAAGCAAACTACGAACTGACAAAGCACAAAGAATGTATAATTCCCGCCACATGACGTAACTACCGTTATGCACACATACTAATGACATTAAAAGTCAGTTCTTACTTGGTAATTTTATATACTTAATATGGAGTGTCACATACACTTTCACTAGAAATGACATTACTTGGTAATTATATACACTTAATATGGAGTGTCACATACACTTTCACTAGAAATGACGTTTACGTGTAGGCAGGCAGCAATGTTTAAAAGTGTCAAATTGCACAAACATTAACTTACCATATATATGCCCAACGCTTTGAATTTCGATGTCTCAAATTTCAAAATTCGAAGTAGTAAACGTTTGTGTAGATTGCCACACAAACCTTTACAAAATTTCGCTGGAAAAAGAAAACTCACTATAGAAGGAGTAGCATTTTAAAACATAACTGGTTAGAAAGTTCAAAATAGTCTCATGTAACGAAAATAAAAACAATCGACTAAAATCATTGACTAAAATGGATCTGCTTGGCCAATTATCAAATACATATAGGAACAAGTTGTGATTATATCTAACAGCCATGTAGCTACTAGCCATTTGCTGAGGCGAATAAAAATCCTATCGTTTGCCAAAATGACCTTGGTTAGGCAAGGTATGAAGTTTACAAATGTACTCTACATACTGACATTCGAGGCACAAAGGTAACCCCATGTGTGTTGCACTAGTGTTTCTGTTTCCCAAATTTCACTTCGTTTTGATCCCTGACGAGTTGTTTTCAAGATACAAAGTTCATGAAAATCGGAAATGCATCAGATAACCCCCAGAAAGACATTAAACACCTGTTTCAAGTAACCTATGTACCCTAAGTACTAGTAGTTGTTCCCAAAGACAGATTTTGGTCCGTTTTGCTCTATGGCCAGCCATGTTCGAGATGCAAGGTTGTCGAAATCGAAATGCACCGATCTACCTCAGAAGGACCTTAAACATTTAAATGTCTGAAGTACACTGTATACAATAAGAACTTACTCCCAAGGCTCAAACCATCCGTTTTTGAGATACAAAGTTGTTGAAAATCGGAAAATCAGAAATGCATCGAATCGCCTCAGACTGACCGTAAACACTTAACAGTCACTCGTATGCTGTACAAGTACAGTACTTGCCACAGAGGCCAATATATTGGTCAGTTTCGCTTTACCACCGGCAGTTTTCCAGACAAGGTAGTCGAAAATCGGAAATGCACCAAATAATCTCAGAATAACTTCAAAGCTACAAGTACCGTGTATACACCGATAACTTCCCCATGATGCCAAATTTCTGTCCATATCGGTCTATGACCAACCGTTTTCAAGATGCTGCACCATGTATAATTTTCCATTGACTACTAGTATAATGTTACCCCCCCCCCCCCCAATAAAAAGAACAATAAAATTCTCGCTTCAAATTGCACAGTTCTTTTAACAAATTTTATGAGAAAATGCCTTGGAATCGAGTTGAGGAAGCAACTCTACGATGTCATCATTATGACACCCTCCTGTTAACCATCCACACTACATCTATTCTACCGGGTACATTGCTGGCGGTACATTATGATACAGCAATGTTTCGATGCACTTTTCAATCATTAAAGACCGTATTCTAGTTGTTTTGGGCCATTTACGTGGAAGACAACGATGCAAATGTGTATGGTTTGCAGGAGCTATCAGAGATAAATATTGTGTGTACTTCGTCAAACGTTCTGGTATTAATTTATTGGTATACATGTACATATACTAGTACATTCCAACTTACATTAAAGCTACATCGAAAACCAGGCTACGCCACATTTTAAGACCACTTTGTTAGTACTCTAAAATTTTACAGTAAAGTGACTTTGTTCCACTAAAACTGCTTGCCTTGCGTTAGTTCTTTGAAAGTGACTTGTGTCCTTGGTTTGAAGAAATCCTGTATCGAACCCTTCAAAATCTCCCCACCCGACTGGACATCGTAACTACATTTGTACAATGCAAAGAGACCGTAGGTCTGCATGAAAAATAACGCACAAAATGTCGTTCTCGAAGAACTGTATCTGATGATTGACTTTAATACTTGAATACTGGAGACACCCAATTTCTATAGCATCACTGAAATACGAAAATACATGCACAATTGTGTGCTCCGTTATAGAATGGAGCACACTGTTGGTCACACAAAATAAAATCAGGCAACAAGTACACATTTAGTGTAAAACTACATAATAGTAGTCTACACCAGCATCACTATGGACGTCAAATCAGTGGAGCTGCCATTTCAGTTCTTGGCTACTTTGGTGAGTCGTTTTATGAGCCAATTGCCAGTGGCCGGTCCAGAATACATGACACTGGTATAAGCTCTACACATACAAACGTTCCACCAAAGACAAGTTTTGAATTTAGCCAATCAACTCTGTGGCTTATATCAAAACTTAGACTTAAAAGTATTTTCGAGACCTCCAGTACGGTGGCCCACAAGTACAATACTCCTGTTATAAGTACATTGTTGCTCTGCCGAGCTGTTTTTATTCTCTGCTGAGCACTATTAGGCTCTTCCAAACGTTTTTTTGGCTCTGTCGGGCGTTTTTTTTTTCGTGCCTTTCGAGCATTTTTCGGCTGTTGTGAGTGTTATTTTGCTCTGCCAAGCATTTTTCTTCTATGCCGTACAGTACATGGCAGAGCAGAAAAATATACGGCACAGAAGAAAAATATTTGGCATATCCGAAAAAAACGCTCTGAATAGAAGAAAATGCTTGGCATAGCAGAAAAATCGCTCGACAGAGCCGAAAAGTGCTAAGAAGAGCCGAAAGGTGCTCAGCAGAAAAAGCAAAACAGCTCGGCAGAGCAGCAATGTGCATATAAGAGGAGTATTGTACTTGTAGGCCACCGTACTACCAGCCCACAATCACTCCCTGTGACCGGACAGAGCCGGCCTCTGAAAGGTAGCAGAACCCTTCCCATGCAAATGTCGGCTGTCGTGTGCACATTGCTGGCACAGAAAGCCGTTGTTGCCCAGAGCGAGGCATCGCGCAGCGTCGCTTTCGGTCAAGCAGCAGCAACACGTGACATGTGACAGCCTATCACAAGGGCAGCCTGAAACACAGCTATGGTATCCTGGCGTTTGTTTCGGAAGAGTTAAACTTTCCTTGATCCCCTGGGGACACTTAGTGCTCCGGTCTCGATGCCCATTTGAATGCGTTGCCGTAGTGTTTCCCCTTGGGAATTCTAATGGACGATCGGTCAAACTGTCATCGGAATCTGCGCGAATTCTCGAGTCAGGTAAATACATGTGCATGTCAGTTTCTTTAAATGGTTTAGCCTTAGCTCCATGGCACATTATGGGTATTTGGCTTTTCCAGCCTCCAGTATACTCATGCGCAGTATGATCGAGTAAATATTTGTCTTCTTTGGGGGTCTTCATAAACCGTGAATTTTGTGTTCTGTATGCGTGTGTGCTGCTTATGCCATTCATTCCAGGTTCTATAGATTGGCGTGATGGTTTATGGCATGCTGGTTCCTGGTTATCCAGATTAAGGTTGCTGGCAGCTCTACAAACACTTTCCTCATCCTCCCGACTATTCCCTTCACTGACTGATGCGTTACTTTGGAGCTCCTCTCTTTCTGTTTCGTTGACTGCTGACAGGTGCTCTTGGTTGTGAAATGAGTATCCCTTGGTGGGATCGGAAAGATTGCTGCCCCCTGTACCGTAACCTGATGAGTACCTTTCAACAGACCCCTGGACTACAGGACTTGCCATGAACACGGGTATTGCCTGGAGACGAATACATGGAATTGAACATCACCACGATAGTAGATTTTAATACTAGTACTCCTCTTCATACAAAACACTCTACTGTCCAAACCATTTCTGGTGCCGGGTCTAATGGTCAATAAATACCAACTATCACCTTGTGGAAGAAAGTAAAAAGTTACTAAATTAATATGATTGTTGTGATACACAAATGTATGCTACGCTAAACATGCACGTGATGCTGATTATGCTCTTTATCATCTGTACGTCTATTGTTTAATGTAGTTTTCGTAAATTAGTAATGTTTCTTACTTAAAGTGTGAACTTACCCTGCTTTCATATTCAGCCAAAACTTTGATATTTTCAGCATGCCCATCAATTTCCAATTCCTGGGCTTGTAACCGACAAATATGTCTCCATATGCGACTGTAAACGAAACAAAATTTACCATAAGTAGTAGTTGTAGTAGTCATAGTAGTAGTAGTAGTAGTAGTAGTAG
>JAAUYG010041397.1_pt1 | contig 15141 bp, 9 predicted proteins | sample 7278091 | NCBI WGS metagenome assembly JAAUYG01 (sample SAMN14350201, study PRJNA611818) | marine sediment metagenome | isolation source: surface marine sediment (0.6m) | place: French Polynesia: Moorea | collected 2018-08 | reverse complement strand
GCTCCGGTGTAACACACGCACCTATAGGCCTAACGTACGTATTACATATTTTTTATGGATCATTGCTTGTGAATATGCATGAGCAAACTGTCTTCGATGACTACTTACGGTACCAGACATCGCTGGCATCTGAAATAGACAGAAAATGGCAAGATATAACCAGGGTTATAGATAATTTAGAACCACAAGTACTCTATTTATCAGAGCCCAGAGCTAACAAAGACTTAGAGGAGCCAGCTCCCCAACTATAACCACAGACGCTATATTGATATAGCGTCCTTGGTGTTACCATACCATACATCTGACCGCTCTGGGAAACAATACACCAAAAGTTCAAGATATTAGCATTTATAGACAGCATTTATAATCAAGCAATCGGTAGGCGTATGTTTGGAACTGGAAATAATATCCGGAACAATATGACTTTAAAACTAGACTAAACAGCGATTTCTAGATTCCTACTCGCCTGAGACACAAGCTACATTTACCAGCAATAGTTTCATACATCAGACTGACTCCAATATTTTGGAATAGGTTATCTGTTTACATTTCGTCGAACACGATCACGTACTACGTTCAACTCAAAACTTAGGCAGTATACCAATATTCCGGGAAGCCCCTATCAATTCTATGCTAGGGACATAAATTTAATTTATGACTTAACTCAGAACTAGGGCCGTTTTGAAATATAACTATTGCCTCTTCGTGTTATTTAATGAACTTATGTACACAGAATGTGTAATACCACGGTGCTTGGTGTGATTTGGTTGACATCGACTGTACACGTTAGTCTAGTATTATAGACTTGTAGTTTTGCTGATGAACATTTTACAGCCACAACCACAGATTGTGCATTTGTTTTGTATTTCCATGTGTATTTGGAAAAAAAAACAGGCATTGTACAGTTGTACGTTTTGAAATATATCTAAGTACCACTGCAACTAAAATTCTATTTTACCGTAAAAGTTCGAACAGTTATCCAGTACTTCTCGACTGATCTGAATAACAGCCGCGTCTATACACTATTGACCAAAAATGTTGTCACATGCATTGTTAGATGGTACAGTGTTTTACGTGTTAACTGTGCTACTCGTTGAACTTTTAGAAATAAGAGATTTAAAGACATAAAATTATACCAATTGTGCTTCCCAACCATATTTGGACGATGTGTTTATACCCTGTGATTCCTTACTTACCAGTAATTTGGATGTCTATCAACTCCCACTTCCGGTGTTTCCGGATGGAGAAGCGTGCAAAGAACTCCCGGTAATTCTCGTCAGTAATGCAGGGAATCCGGCTGATCACCACGAAACTGAACTTGACTATTTCATTGCTGAAAGACAAATCACACAGATATCCTGACAGTTAGAACACGTGATCGGATGTAGCGGCTACTATCACCTAAGTTCCTGATAATTAAATTCCATGTTATATTTTTTGCATCTTTTCAATCATATACACTTGGTTGCACCTATAGCAGTGAGCTTTTGTCAATTCAATGACATTAGTAATAAGGTCGTAGTCTTCCACTACTGTGAATTCATCACGGATTTTGATCGTGCATACAAAGTAGCATACAAAGTGGTTGGATCTTAATAATAGGCAAATTAATTTTCACATATATTTTCCCGACCGTAGCAAGACGAATCGGTGATACTAGAAGGCAATTCCTACATTTAGAAAAAAAAGAAAGTATGAATTATCTAAAAGGATCAAAGGGACAGGACAGAGATAGATAAGCAGCACAGCCAAAAATAGAAAGATCCAGATCTTTACCACACTTCTTACTCAAAAACAAAGGTGTGCTGACTTAATATAGGCCCAGTATTATTAAATGTAGAATAAGACGACGGCAGAAAAGGCGAAAAACGCCTAGCAAAAGTAGAAGCAAAAGTAGATTTTTTTGCATAAAATAGCACTTGTGTATGCCAGATATGATCAGATGTACAGAGCTGCAGGTTATATGAACAAAGTTTTCACGATAACACTTTGCCCAAGCATAAGGATGGCGGTTTCACATTGTGTAGTCGCTAAACAACAACTGAGTGATAAGGTGCCAGCGCTATACATACATGTAGGATATAACAGAAGTGATGTTTTAAGGCTGTGCACAGAGTGAAACGATATAGAAATCATGTAAAATAGGATAGAAATCTTGATTATTCCGTGTCTATTTTACAATAGATATCAAGGGTTTTATGCAAAAATCAGATCTGCAAATAATATACAAAATTTTAACAACTTTAGTGGCTGAAAATATCTGGGAATTCATACCTTACCCGTGGCATTTACGTCTGTTGGGTGGGCGATAAAATGTTAGTTGGTGAGTACACTACCTTGCTTATACATTTGACTACCACTAATAATAATGCTTACAAATGCGACTACTACTACTGCTGCTGCTGCTGCTGCTGCTTCTGCTGCTACTACTACTACTGCTGCTGCTGCTGCTGCTGCTGCTACTACTACTACTACTACTACTACTACTACTACTACTACTACTACTACTACTACTACTACTACTACTAGGAAATTTATATAAGATGTAGCTAATATTTGTAATAACTAATAAGCAATTTTATTGTTAGACTTAGCGCTTATTTTTGTCACTGTTTCTGGCGATCTTACCGCAAGTTGATCATGTCCTTCAAGCCAGAAATAGGGTCTTGATTTGGGTGAACGGATCATCTAGATAATTTTAGCAACTTCACAATAAATCATCCGTACTTTTAGCAATGTCTGTTCCCAAATTCTCTGAAAAATCTTCGTAGGTTTACTAAATGAATCTCCAACAAAAACACCATGCACGCATTAGGATATGTACGTACCACTTACCTGCAACTTGGGTAAGTGATATCCAAAAACACGAGACCAGAAGAGAGCCTGCGACACATAGAAGCAGGATGCAGCCTCCTGACCGTCTCGCCATCATTTCATTCCAGTACCAAAGGCAAAACGCTTTTCGCCCAGTTGATGCTTTACCCCAAGTAAATGACACCTTGATGCAGGAAAGAAAATAGTTGTTGAACGGAAAATATAAATCGTTCGCAATCTGTTCATAAAACGGTCACCATACTTGTGGACCATAAACTAAAGAAGGCATAAAATGAACAAAATATGCTCAGAAAGTGGTACAATAACATAAAGAGTGATGCAAGCTGGCAAAGTACAGAAAACAGAGGAATTACGTGGTACAGTTGAGGAAGGAGTAGTAAAAGAATGTACATTAAGAAAGGGTTACTGAGGCATAAACATGTAACGATTTCTTTCAAAGCGTTGGTCATATCTTGTCCGGGAAAAGTAAAGGATCGAATTGATTACCAAACTGCAAGTAATGTTTAATGATTATATTGTTCATGTCATGGCAGATATTGGAAAGCCAGCCAGCGTTGAGGCTCGTCATGTGGTAAGTAACATTACTGGGGTGCATAGTAACCACTAGAGTGTGAGTTATGTACGGAATAATTGCCTAGCAGAAAGTGTTATGAATTTTAGCATGGTCTGCCCTAATGTTGTTAGAAAATGACACGGAAGGCAACTGCACATGATGGAGTCCCATAAAATTAATTAAGCTAGCAGCTGGTACGCTGTGTAATCCGCTATGCTACTTATTAAATAGATGAACATGGTGTGAAATTAGGATGTGATGTTACACTGGTGTCCTGCCCTTCGGTACATCTCTTGGGTGTCACCTAAGTTATGTAAAAAGGCTGGGGGATCAGGCCTGTCTCTCTAGAGATCTGGATGTAAAAAGTAAGTTGTTTTTTAAGGTTGCTGGATTTCACCAGGCATTTGATGTACAGGTAGGTGAAACCGGCTTTGGATGATTTGACATAGGTGGACACAGCATTCTCTTATGTTCTGAACCCACGATTGGTCACATAGACACGGTCTCTTTGTCCAAAAGGGTGTATTTGAAGATGGAGAGGGGATCAGTGACCGTGAACTTGTTGACGCCTTCGCAGGACATTCTGACCTGGTCTCCATCATGAAGCAGGTATGTTTTGGAAGACAGGCAAATGGTCTTGCCCTCGCTGGCTTCCAGTTTGAAAGGTCCGGGAGTCCCGTGGTCATATGCCATGTGTTTAGGACAACATTTTCCTGGGGAAGCGGACACTACTGCATCATCCTCGCAGTTGTGGTAAATCAGGTCGGAAAATTCTTTCTTCAGCTCAGGGCAGACAGCGTCCGTGAGTGTAGGCCATGTAAAACTTAAATATAAACTGTCCGTATCAGATTTAAATCAATCTGTATGCCATACATGTACACGCCTATGCAGTCGTAGGTGAATTGGAGTAACATTAGATTGGTTTACTGAAGAATGGCGTAGCCCAAGACGATAGGTAAATCGAGATGAATGAATATTTCACCCATCTCCACCTCATACCCCTCATCATCCAGTTGTGTCATACTCCTGAAAACGGCCCCATTCACTTTTCGTCCGGCTGGGACATTTCCTTCGACATATCTGACTGACTTGTGGCGCACTTTGGCCATGATTAACTTGTAGGTCTCCTCTAAGATGGCGGCTTGGGGTTGATGATCTCCTAAGTGTCAGAATTCAGTCAGTGCCTCCATGAATGGCAGAAAGAAGCAGCCCAGAACGTATTCTATGGCCTGGTGCACCTGCATCACATGCATGCCATGGTCCAGGTACCGTTTGAGCAAAGGAGTGACAATAAGCATCTTTTCCACGCTCATGCTACCGACCAGCTGTCGTCTGGGGTTCTGACTCATACCTTGGTCATCGATCATTTGTCTCATTTCCGGTGTCAGACCTTCATAGCATTATGCGTATATCGGTAGTGCAAAAATAGGGCTCATTTCCCGGAAGTAGTGGTAAGGACTGAGCTCTCTCTGGGAAGCCAGGCATTGGGCATGCACAGGTCGCACTCTACAGCACCAAAACCACCTTGTCTCACGGTGTTCAGCAGTTCGTCATCGCTGACATCATGCCTCAACCAGTCGGTACAGCGAGAAGGCCGGTACGATGGACAATAGACATACCCACTGTTTCACCATGGTGTAACCCTGGCTTCGCAGGTAAGCGATTCTCTTTTCCGTCCTGTCTCAGCGTTTGTTGAGTTTTTCTATCTCCCAAGGATCCATGATCCTGGACATGATAGGGCACTCTTCTAGGTTGTGGGAGGGAAAATAGCAACCTTGGAACTCGTGAATAGTGATGGTCTTGTAGTTCCATACACGAACGCCATGCCATGATTTGTGAAACAGACGATTTTCTTTGCCGTGTTGGGACGATTCCGACTGACGTAGTTTCTGACATGGATCTTATCGATCCTGACTGACGTAGTTTCTGACATGGATCTTATCGATCCTGACTGACGTAGTTTCTGACATGGATCTTATCGATCCTGACTAACGTAGTTTCTGACATGGATCTTATCGAGTTGACGACGGATTCTGTCCAAATCTGAGGTAGCAGATATGAACACATGCGCATCGAGCAACGTCTTATTTTGATAAGGTATGTAGTAGCGATATGCTCCTGTGTTGATGTGACGTACCCCAAAGCCGAGTTCAACTTAAAAGCTTGAGCTTGTGACTGGAAAATGGAGCATATCCGATCATCAATCTCATTCAAGCCAAGCTATGCCCTCTGTCAATATCGCAGCGATTGACTGTGAATTCTTGCTGAAACTCCGGATCATCTCCGACCAATGCCAGTTCAGGATCACCAGCGGCTATTTCCTCGACGTGATTCAACATACGATGTCGATATAAATCGGCTCTGTTACAGAATTCTTCAGCACAGCTCCAACATGTGTACCGCCGGCAAGGAGTCCTTTTCCTCTTTCAAGATGTACAAGTCCTAACGTGATGGACTTTATGCTCGAGTCGTTTGCTTTTTTGTTACAAGCCTGGCATGAATAAAGCCATTCGGAATCTGGGACATTGCACCACTGTTCGTGGCTCTTCGCATCTCCATTTCTCTTGAAAGAGCGACGACATTTACGGCAGGTTGTGTCTAATTTCATTTGGCGCGATGTAGACATTTTGAAGCACTTTTCGTGCCTGTTTTCGTCATAAACTCACTTGAATTTCTTGTCACAATTCGAACAGGAGAAACCTCAATCTTTTTCAGACAGACGGCATAACGTTTGATGTTTCCAAGCGCTGTTTTTATTTTGAAACACGTCTGACAGTCGTATTTTGTTTCATTATCCATGGCTGGTGTGATCAGTGAAGCTAGTGGAAGTTATATCTGAGTAATCCGCAGTACATTCGAGAGTGCTAGTGGCAGCCGATGGTATTTATGCTACCCCAGCAGACCATCCCCACCCCAGCAGCGCCAACAATCAATAAACCGGCAGGAAGCAGCCAGGTCCTTGATGGGCAGCTCCAGAATGCAAGCCCGGATTTTTTCCCGCATGCAGCAATCAATCACCTTGCTCGCTCGCTCGGATCCAATACCAAAGTCATTTACTGGTTTTGGGAAAATACATATTTTAGATTAGGCTTTAAACCTTGGAATTTTAAAAAATTAACTCGCAAGACTATTGAGTCTACCTCCACTGTTAGACACTCCTACTGCTGCTGTTGCTGCTACTACTACTACTCTTCCTACTGTATACCGCAGTACCACTTGAAAAATTCATAATCACCTACACTCACCCAAACAAGTTCCTATACCAGTTATAACTGATTTCATTTGTGGCTGGTATAGGAACTTGTTTGGTCGAGTATATATAATCTGTATTAACGTGCAAACTTGTATTGTGAACTGCTTATCGCTTGGTCGAAAATTGGTGGCAGCAGCTGCTGTACTTTTCAGGTACAAACTAGCGTCCAGGCAATGATAGGCTTTCAAGGCCACTTGTTATTTTATTATTCCGAATCAATAGGCGATCTTTATATGCAGGTTTAATAACATGGAAGGCATAGTCTTAGGGAGCTCTAACGCATTTGTTTTACAACCAGCTACTCATCAGAGCTAATGTATATCAACATGCGTCTACAAAATTATAACCTGCTTTTACTCCAATGACGGTTCATAACCATAGTTCCACAAGGAAATGTTAAAGTTCATCTCCCACCTGAAACAATCTTTGACAATTAAATCTTTTTTAAATCTGGAATAGCGAAAAAGTGGTAGCATTGAGCAAAAACTTCCCGGGAGGAGATACAGGTAGGCTCTTGGCTACACGAAGATTCTGTTTTCTTTAGGCTTTCAAGGTGCTCTTACAGGTCCTCAATAAAGTTCATGATGCCTCCTTTGCAGGACAGCTGCAATTAAGACTGGATCACCCGTCAGGTATCTAAATATTAATCATCGTGGTCTGGATAGAATTGAGAGGGTAAATAGTAAGAGTAAGCAAGAGTAAGCAAGCTCTAGCAAGAGTATCTAGTGTATCCTCTATTCTATGAATGGAATAAGAGTCCTTCACTGATTTTGAGTTAAGCTTACGATAATCCACACAAAAGCAAAGTGAGTTATTGATTTTCCTCACCAAAACAATAGTGGCTGCAAATGGACTTTTTGCTGGGTCTAATCACACCAACTTTGATCATTTCTTGAAGATGATCTCGAACCTCCTGATGGAGACTGGCACAATGGCGGATTATCACCGATCATCTACAGTGGACACCCGGGAGTGGACACAGTCGGCCTTACAGTTGGATAACTTGTTTGAATACTGGCCACTATTCAACAACAAACAAATGGCCACATTTTAATATGTGCCCTGAGCATGGGTGACCAACCGAAAAAAATATGATTCTATATAGTCGGGAGGAGGGGGAGGGGGAGTATTGACGTACTGGCCTATGAACCAAAATAAAATTGTGTGTGAGGGTTTAAATAAAGACAATACATATATAAATATAATTTTAAAATAACAGCAATATAAGAACCCAAATATATACTTAGCGCCATTAAAAACGCAACATATACACATTTATATATATTTCTTCGATATATGTGACCATGAAGTGCAATTGTTGTGCGAGTTTTCTACAGCCATTAACACTTCTGTTGGAGTTAATAGCTGGGAATTTCGCGATACCTGAAAAGTATACAGACGGCATCGGACCGGTGGGGGTGAGTGTCCAAGGATCACCTAATGCTGTGTGCCCATTCACGCGTTACAGCCTTGCTGCGCTTCTCTGTGGAAACCATGTGTGGTCAGTACGCTGAAACACCGTGGTCTATTGGCCAGGGTACCATGGTTTTCCGGAAAATTCTTTTACGAAAACGAACTGACACACAAGATGCACTTTATTCTGATGCGCCTACGAGCATATGGTGATCCATGGTCCGAATATGCCGAAGTGTTTGTCCGGTGGTGACACGTGGTTATCCTGGATATGGTCGGTCACCGGTGTATTCTGTTTCCATATACCCTTTCTACAGGCCATATACAGGAGATTAGTGTACATGGACATGTGTTGACACGCGGCTTTACGACAATGCCGGCAGCAGTTGCCGGCAGTAATTGTTGTTCTTCTTTACGTACACGTGTCATTTTTGCAAATGGTATAGGCGCATGCGCATTCCGTTTTTTAAAGCTCAAACCCAGATGAGTCAAACATGAGCAATAAATACTTGAGTCAACAACCGTTTAGAAGCCGAGTCCACTAATAGCCCATTTCGGACATGGGCGATAATTGCATACTATCCGAAATTAGGCGACGCTTTAGACGCACAGATTTATGCCTGGGGATTTTTGTTACAACTAATAAACTAACAGGGTATTGCATTTAACAAAACAAACAGGGTATTGCATTTAACAAAACAAAACAAATTTGTATTTGTTGCGTTTTTAAATATATTGTCAAATCGTGCTAAAAATTTTGGCAATATTTAAAACCTAAGCAAAAATCATACTACCTTAACTGTTTTGAGTATGTGTCAAACTTCAGGCCATTTGGCAACATCCAGAATTAAGGTGACGTCTTGACACACCGTCACTAATGTTGTTGTTGTTGTTGTTGATGTTGTTGTTGTTGATTCTGGACAATATTCACGATTCTGCCTCTACTGTCTGAACACCGTGGTTATGGAGGTAGTCGTTTTCTTGTTGTGTGTTCCTAATACACAGCAGCTAAGCTTTCATGTTTTCTTTACGTACACTCATGAGTGAGACACTAATGTATATTGTTAAATCATGCTAATATATTTTTTGCAATATTTAAGCCATAGCAAGATCCTGTTTTCTTAGTTGTTTTGAGAATGTAACAGACTTTAGACCATTTGGCGACGTCAAGAATTAAGGTGACTTCTAGTCACTGTCACTAATGTTGTTGTTGTTGTTGTTGTTGTTGATGTTGATGATGATGATGATGATGATGATGATGATCATGATGATGATGATGATCAACGAGTGGCGAAAATGGAAAGTAAATGTTTACTCATCTCTGTATCACACAGAATCCCGAGTGGTTTCATTCGCCAGAATCGTCTGTAATATACAGTAGCACTTTGATAGGGTTTGTTTTCTTATTACCGTGCCAAACGAATGTACAACCTGGGTCTAAGACTTACCTCTTTAAAACTAACTGCTGGATCTGTTGTAGTGGTTAACAAAGTCCAAAGTCTCAGTCTCTGTCTCCCGCCCTGTCTCGCTCTCGCTCTCTCTCTGTCTCTATCTCCCTCCCTCTCTCTCTCTCTCTCTCTCTCTCTCTCTCTCTCTCTCTCTCTCTCTCTCTCACCCTAATCTAACTCAAGCAGCAGGAGAAATGGAAAGTAAATCTCTGTCATTAAAATTAAAAAAAATAAAAAGTAAAAAGTCTCTGTCTCTCTCTCTCTCTCTCTCTCTCTCTCTCTCTCTCTCTCTCTCTCTCTCTCTCTCTCTCTCCCCGTAATCTCTCTCATGCAGCAGGAGAACTGGAAATTATAGCGCTGACATTTTACTTAATCTACATTTTACGTCACACACAAAGTATGCATAAACGCTTGTTTCGGCTGTTGACAGCCACTGCCAATATTGCTGCATTGATTTACTGGAAATTTACAAATATGCTATCATCACATCTGCTAGTATCATTTACGATCATGCTGATATTTTGACATCCGCACTGAGTTAACTCAGGTAGCATACAGAGGGTCCTCAGTTCAATACTTCCAAGCCTGGTCGCCTGTGAGGACGCTCAGATTGAGAGCTATTGTACCCACTCATGTTTCAGTATGCTTCCAGTTTGTTCATGTTTAATCATATTTGAGCTGATGTGTGTTTTGGTATTACACAGTAGACTGATGGCGGTGGCGAGGGACGATGTTTGCCACGTCTGAACAACACCCGACCTGTTTACTGTGTGCCTAGAGATGTTAAGTCAGAAATAAAAGGGAAACATAGTCATTTTGAAATGTTTAATTCAAGTTCCCTAGTACACAGTATATCGTCGGGACGAATAATTATACCGTTCTCACGAATTAGTATGGACCAATCAGTATATCGACATATATATGTGTTAGTATTCGACATATTAAATATAAGTAATTGGTCTGGCCAAATTATTATATCGTTCAGACGAATTCTTTATCGTCTCAACGATATATTTTTATATATATTTTTTTCAAATGTTTATGGCACTTACGGGCCTCCATAGTATATCAGTATAGCATTCAAAGTCAAATAGTAATCTGGCAACTTAAGCTTTCTTTTTCCAGAAACGTTAAGGCGCTAGGCTCCGATTACTGTATATCACTATAGTGGCAGTTACATAGCAGGTTTTCAATGTAATATGACTTTTGAAATAAAACGTCCAAGTCTGTTCACGATGGGTGTAACGACTGGACATTTGTTATTTCTTTGATTGTTTTAGATAATCAGTCCTTGCGTTACATGGTATAACATGGGGTTACATGGTTGTATACTGTTAGTTGTAGTAGATTGTTGAAGCAGAAAACACCTTCATTACATACTTAAAACCCTTCGCCTGTGTTAAGTCTCAAGGTCTTTGATATAGTTGGATATGTCATGACGCAGGCAAGTCTCTGACCATATTTGGGAATGAGACGTGTATGAAACATGTTCATCTTCTACCGTCCATCACATTAATATGCCTACGTTATCCCCAGAGTGGTTTGCTTCCAGACAGACATCCCAAGACAGAAGTTAACATCATGTCATATATAATAAATTGGTAAGCCAGAGGGGCAAGCCTGCCCTTCGATATCAGTTTCTGATATCTTACCATCGATGTTAATGTTAAGTTATTTGAGGAGCCCAAAACACAATGTTCGAGATAAAAATGGAAGTAATTCGTCTTTTAAAATTATAAGGGGTGAGATATGGTTGCCGGGGATAAATGATATTGTCTTATATGATATTCACCCTTAATAGGGTCCCAAAATCTCATTAACTGTATTCGCCAACTCACAATCGATGAGACGTGGAGTCCTACGGCGTACGCCTACCGGGATGTTATTCCCCTACCGTATTCACTGATAGAGGGTGGGGGCTGGACCTCCGTGACTGGAGACTAGCTGCTGGCCTGTATGTTACGTCGTCTTGGGACCCTGGAAAAACGCTCCCAGGAGAAATAATAATATTGGGATTATTTGCTGACATATTAGGGGAAGCCTTTGACGGTATTAACGTAATCACAACATATATTTGCAACTGCGTGTTGAAATGAAATTAAAGTGACTTTGAAAACGAAAATTTTTCAGCCTGGTTACTCGCGAATATATCTGTTGGGGGTGGCGAGTTGGAAGGGTGGGGGGTTGATCGGGGGGGGGGTGGGTTACATTGGAGTATGCCCAACAATAGAAGTGATATGTGCTGCGTTGAGTGCGTTATTTATTCAACCCTTGCCGAAAACCTTCAACTCTTGCCGAGAACAAGAGCGGTCTTTATTTATACCAATGTTCCAACTCTGGCCGCCAGATCTACGTCCAGCAGTTTTCACCCATGTTTCAATACAGTTCCAGTTTGTTCATGTTTAATCAAATTCGTGGTGCTGTGTGTTTTGGCATAACTGATAGGCCGACGTGAGAGGCGAGTTAATGTTTGCCACGTCCGAAAGGAGTTGCTGTTTGCACCGACATGTTCATCCAGTTTGGGTTGGAATAATGATAAGTATGGCAGGCAAACGAGCATATATGTTATACCAAGTTATAAGAGCTGGTTCGGAACAAATTTGTTTTTGTTCAGCCAGATTTTGTTGGAATATGTACATAAAAGAATCAGGGTCAGTATGGCAGGAAAACGAGCATATATGTTATACCAAGTTAGAGAGCTGGTTTTGGAACAAAATTTTTGACCCCGTTGTGCCTCGAAAACGGCTGCTATGGAGTAGAATGGACATAAATTTGGGCATCGGGAGTACGTAGTGTACATAAGGGACTGTTAGGTGTCATTCGGCACACGTCAGATCTGATTTTCAGCAACATTGTATTTCGAAAATGGCTGATTGTAGAGCGACATGGACAAAAACATGTGCCTCAGAGGTAAGTACTTAATCTACACAAGGTACTCTGACTTCTAAGTGATCATGGTCATTCTGGGGGTAATTTGGTGCATTTTTTTCTGATTTTGGACAACCGGGTATCTTGAAAATAGCTGACCATAGAGTGACACGGACCAAAATTTGGGCCTCAGGGAAAGTTCTTAACGCACACAGGATGCTTTTGGATGTTAAGGGTTCAAGGTCATTTTGAGGCCATTCGGTGCATTTCCTATTTTCGTCAACCTTCTATTTTAAAAACAGCTGGTCCTAGGAAGTAAGTACTTGCAATAGAAATCGTACTTTGACCATTAAGTGTTAAAAAGATTATTTTGAGGTCATTCCTATTTTGTCAATATTTTGACAATCTTGTATCTCAACACACGGCTGGTCGTTGAGAGAAATAGACCAAAATAGTGAAATGGAATTTGTGTCTCGGGGTAAGTACTTTGTGCATACAGTGCACTTTTAACATTTAAAATGTTTAAGGTCATTCTGAGGTCATTTGATGCATTTCCGATTTGCAACAGCTTTGTATCTTTAAACAGCTCATCATGGAGCAAAGCGGAGTGAAATTTGGGACTAAGGAACACTAGTTCAACATATATGGGGTACCCTAGTGCCTTGGGTGTCGGTATATAGGGTATATTTACTTTATTTTTGTGGAGCCAAGGTCATTTTGGTCTTCAAATGTCAAAATTAGCAAATGGCTAGTAGCTGTATTGCTCTTAGGCATGAACCTAGTACCAAGGCCTCTTATTGTATGTGCTGCCATGAAAGTGAAGTAGCGATATGCCAGGAAGCCATTTTTTCATGGAGGGGCAAATGGAACAGGAACAGTTTTTACTCCATGTAAATCTATGAAGCATGATTATCCCAGTGTTTGTAATGTAATATGTTATTTTAATATTTTGATTGTTTAAACCAATTTGACATTAACAGTGGGATAAGCGTGTAAGGTCAGACATTCGTTTTAACTTCTTGCATAGAATGATCACTCAGTGCTGAATGCTGGTGTGTCGGGTGTGTCAGGTTTACCACTGATGAGACAGAGGGACGTTGTGAAGCAGTTTATCAAGCCTTCAAGTCAGTTATGTAGAACTGGATATTCTTTAACATTGTATTTTGTTTATTTGTGAACAGTATCAGTCACAGGTGATAATGGCCGTGTGATTTACATTATAGTGTGACAGCTGAAAGATAGCAGATTACAGATAGATAACTGTAATTTAAAACAATAATAGATTACAGCTAGGTAAGTGTAATTTTTTTATTTTCAGGTATGTTAATTGTTTGATCCTAGAAACAACACGTGAATTACGAACTTGAGTTTAAAAATATGCATGGAATAAACACGGTCTAATCCAAGTCATGAGAAGGTTTGTTATATAATCATAACCACATCGTGCAGTCAAGCTTTTCTCTCAATCGTATTCAGAGAAAAATAAAGTATGTACATAATTGAATAAGTAACTCTATAGCTGAAAATCCTTCTCATGGATGATAGAATCAGCTGGCCGCACCATGCCCGGGTGGATGGCATTCATACTAACTGCCCCACACAGCTTGGCGGTGTTCACAAACTCATTCCGCAAGAAACCCAGAACATTCTCCACTCCTTGTTGACCAGCGTAGGTCAAACCGTAAAACGTTGGCCGACCTATAAACACCATGCGGGCACCTGCAAGTGATCAGTCACAATGAAACACGATACGATACTACGTGTATTTAACCATCAGTCACAATGAAACACGATACGATACTACGTGTATTTAACAAGCACTTCATATCAGAAAACGGAACTTAATAAAAATAAGAATAATGCTGTATGGCTGTCAATCAAAATTTGTAAAGTAGGACTTGTTTTTCAATTAGCAAACGCATTGGGTCAAGTATCCACAGACTGCATTGTACCTCAACATATGCACTTAGGTTATATAAGAATTTCCTGAAGAAAAAGTCAAAGAAGGGAAAAGATGTATACCCGGGAGGACCTGCACAATTTTAGTTTTTATCCATTTTTTTGGTGCTGGTGATTGTTGTTTCCTTATGGTAATAAAAACTCATACCTTGAATGCACAATTAACAGATCTCAGACTTGACAGACTTGCTTTATTGGCTGTTGTTACATGAAAGGACGTACTTCTGTGGTCAGGTAATTGTCCTACAGAGTTGGTTTCCACCGCGAACACCACCCACAGATATAAACCACTCACCCAGAGCTACTGCCTTGAATACGTCCATACCAGCTCGTATCCCACCATCCAGAAAGACTGGGATGTCGGTGTGGTTGACGGCTTCAACTATGGCTGCTAAAACATCCAGGGTGGCTGGGGAACCATCTAACGATCTACCAAACCCAAAATGGGACAGAAAATCGATATTTGTTATTTCATACTAAGTTAATGCCGTTGCTATTGCTGCTATTGAACATTTAGCGTACATAATCCTGCTTTACCACCATTTAGCAGCACTACCATTTTTTAGCTCTGCTTGACTATGTCAGCAGAGCTCATGAAATCGAAATTCGTCCGTCGTCCGTCGTCCGTCCGTCGTCCGTCCGTCCGTGTCGCAATTATCTCTGAACTTAAGGCACGGATTTCTTTCAAATTTTAGTTGTGGCTTCCCCTGGGCCATACGCTCGGACTTTTTTTGAATTTTTGAAAAAAAATTTATTTTTGATTTTTTATGAATATTTTTCATTTCCGTTAACATGGGACCCTATGGGAGCAG